>Ga0209127_100043_pt1 | contig 246491 bp, 218 predicted proteins | sample LakSupMetagenome_FD_187469 | JGI IMG/M metagenome (GOLD analysis project Ga0209127, IMG submission 187469) | Freshwater microbial communities from Lake Superior, Canada - Sta WM archaea (SPAdes) (version 2) | ecosystem: Environmental > Aquatic > Freshwater > Lake | place: Lake Superior, Canada... | reverse complement strand
TGCAGGCCGACCACCCAAGCCGGGCCTTTCGCCTGGCCCCGGCGGTCCTGAGCCTGGCGCACGCCATGCGCACGGGCTCGACGGTGCTGTCGATTGCGGCGCCCCTGATGCGCACCCTCGCCGAGACGCGCAGGATCAACGTGGGCCTGGCATGTCCCGACCGGGACGAGATGGTCTACCTGGAATCCATCCGCTACAACCGCCGGATCGTGCTCAGGCATGTAGTCTCGGGCCAGCGCGTTCCCATGGAACTGACGTCGCTGGGGCGCGCCTACCTGGCAGCGGCGCCATCGGCCAGGCGCAAGGCCTTGCTCGACAGCTTCAGGCTCAAGAGGGGCGCCCAATGGCCCGCGCTGGAGCAGCAGATCCAGGCGGCGATCAAGTCCGTGAAAAGCCAAGGCTTCTGCGCCGCATCGTGGCAGCCGGAAGTGGTTGCACTGGCCACGCCGCTGGTGACACCCGATGCCATCTATGTCCTGAACTGCAGCGTCTCCACCACGGAGCCTTTGCCGGCCATCGTGCAGGAGCTGCACCCGGCCTTGCTGCAACTGGGCCGGCAGATTGGAAGCCTGCTGGAAAAACTGTAATGCTCTCCCAGCAATATGCGCCCACCGCTGGCAAGCAGGGTTTCCAAAAATCGCTCAGACTAGGCACAAACGACTTTTGGCACTCCAAAAAATGAGTGCAACCGTCTGAAAAACCCACGGAACTTTGGCTTTAGCACTCGGTCATAACGAGTGCTAATATGAAGGAATGGAAGAAAGGAACTCTGCAATGACAAACGCCTCCGGCTCCATTGCGACCACCTTGGCACCCGCTAACCCCTGGGCCCTGGTGCCGCCTCTGGGCAATTTGGATGCCTACATTTCCGCGGTCAACCGCCTGCCCATGCTCACCCTTGAGGAAGAGCAGGACTACGCCCGCAAGCTCAAAGAACACAGCGATCTGGACGCCGCAGGGCGTCTGGTGATGTCCCACCTGCGCCTGGTGGTGTCCATCTCGCGCCAGTACCTGGGCTACGGCCTGCCGCACGGCGACCTGATCCAGGAAGGCAACGTGGGCCTGATGAAGGCCGTCAAGCGCTTCGACCCCGATCAGAACGTGCGCCTGGTGAGCTACGCCATGCACTGGATCAAGGCCGAGATCCACGAGTACATCCTCAAGAACTGGCGCATGGTCAAGGTCGCTACGACCAAGGCCCAGCGCAAGCTGTTCTTCAACCTGCGTTCCATGAAGCAGGGCCTGAAGTCCGACGCCGCCATGGCCGAGGACGGCGCCATGCTGCGTGACACGCTGACCTCGGGCGAGATCGACGCCGTGGCAGAGAAGCTCAACGTCAAGCGCGAAGAAGTCATGGAGATGGAAACGCGCCTGGCCGGTGGCGACGTGCTGCTGGACCCCTCGCCCAGCGACGATGGCGAGCAGGCCTTCGGCCCCATCGCCTACCTGGCCGATGGCGCCCACGAACCCACGGCCATGATCGAGTCGCGCCAGCGCGACCACCTGGCCACCGACGGCATTGCCATGGCGCTGGATTCGCTGGACGACCGCAGCCGCCGCATCGTCGAGGAGCGCTGGCTCAAGGTCAACGACGACGGCTCGGGCGGCATGACGCTGCATGAGCTGGCCGCCGTGTACGGTGTCAGCGCCGAGCGCATCCGCCAGATCGAGGTGGCTGCCATGAAGAAGATGAAGAAGGCCCTGGCCGAGTTCGCCTGATGGCCTGACGGCCTGGGCTGACAGGCCGCTTCACGACAAACCCGGATAATCTCCGGGTTTTTTATTGCCCGCAGCCTTTGCGGCCCCCACGTACCCCATGCCCGCCAGCGCCATCTCGCCACTACGCCGCCTCTTCGCCAATGCCTTGGCCACCGCCCTGGCCTCGGCCCTGCTGCCTTGCGCTGCCGTGGCGGGCGACAACTGGCCCAGCAAGCCGCTGCACCTGATCGTCGGCTTTCCCGCAGGATCTTCCCCGGACCTCACGGCGCGCGCACTGGCCGAGCCGCTGGAAAAGCGCCTGGGCCAGCCCGTCATCGTCGAGAACAAGGTGGGCGCAGGCGGCAACATCGCAGGCGAGCAGGTGGCCCGTGCGCGCGACGGCCATACCTTCAGCGTGATGATCAACGGCAACCTGACGATTGCCCGCCTGCTCAACCCGGCCGTGCGCTACGACCCCGTCAAGGATCTGCAGCCCGTCAGCCTGATCGGCGTGGCGCCCCTGGTGCTGGTGGCTCCGGCCGGCGCGCCCGAGGGCCGCGCCTTCCTGGAGGCCGCGGCCCAGGCTGGCAGCCGCTGGAGCTACGGTTCCCCTGGCGTGGGCACGGTGGGCCACCTGGGCATGGAGCTGCTCAAGAGCCGCTCCGCGCTCAGGCCCGAACACATTCCCTACCCCGGCTATCCGCAGGTGTTCAACGCCATCCAGGGGGGCGACCTGCAGCTGTCCATGCTGCCGCCCGCACTGGCCATGGCCCAGGTGCAGGCCGGCAAGCTGCGCGGCGTGGCCGTGACCTCGGCCGCGCGCAGCCCGCTGGCGCCGGGACTGCCCAGCCTCAAGGAGCTGGGCGTGGGGGATTTCGATCTGGAGATCTGGAACGCCGTGGCCGCGCCCAAGGCCATGCCCGCCGCCCATGTGCAAAAGCTCGCCGAAGCGGTCAGCGAGATCGTGCGCTCGCCCGAGATGCGTGCACGCCTGGCCGCCCAGGGCTGGCAGGCTGTCGGCAGCTCACCCGAGGGCCTGGCCCTGCGCATACGCCAGGACGTGACGGCACTGGGCCGCATCATCCGCGAACAGGGAATCCACGCGCAATGACGTGCTCGATCACACTGCCATGACCGCTGCCCAAGCCTTCACCGAACTCAACGCCTGGCAGGTCATGGCCTGGGGCCTGCTCTTCTTCGGCGTGCTGTACACGGCCGGCGGCTGGGGAATGACGGCGCTCACGCGCTGGCTGCAGCGGCGCGGCGTGGGCCGCGTACTGGACACGCGCCCGCTCAAACCCGACCAGTTGCGCCGCGAATGGCGCCAGTCCCTGCATTCGGTGCTGATCTTCGGCATCGGCATGATCGTGCCCTGGGGCCTTCTGCAATTGGGGTGGGCGCGGCTGGAGCCCGATGCAGGCCCCTGGCGCATTGCCATCGAAATCGTGGTGCTGCTGATCTGGAACGATGTGCACTTCTGGATCAACCACCGCCTGCTGCATACGCGGCTGCTGGGGCGCTTTCATGGTGACCACCATCGCTCCATCGTCACCACGCCGTGGTCCACCTACAGCTTTCATCCCATCGAGGCGCTGATGCTGGGCAACGTCATCCTGCTGCCCATGGTGGTGCATGACTTCAGTTTCTGGTCGCTGGCCTCGGTGCCGGTACTCAGCCTGCTGCTGAACGTCATAGGCCACTCCAACTACGACTTCTTTCCCGGGGTGTCCGACACGCATGCGCTGGCCGCCAGCCGGCGCCACCATCTGCACCATGCCCGGCCCAATGGCAACTACGGCTTTGCGCTGGCCTTCATGGACCGGCTGATGCGCACGCGCGTGGCACTGCCCGCCACGTCCCGGCCCAGGACGGAATGAGCCGACCGCCTGCTCGCCACGTCCAGCCACGGCTGCCCCGGCTGCGCCACTGGCGCGACCTGCAGTCGCTGGCCTATCTGGTGGCGCTTCCGCTGATCGTGTGGTGGCAGTGGCAGCATGGCTGGAACCTGTGGCTCTACGGGATCGAGCTGTTCCTCACACTGGGCGTGGGCGTCATCCACCACAACCACACGCATTTGCGCATGTGGCGCGGGCGCTGGGCCAACCGCTTCACCGACTACTGGCTGACCCTGCTGCAGGGCCACCCGACCTTTGTGTTCTGGCCCGCCCATGTGGCCAACCACCACCGCTTCCGCCACGGCCCGCGCGACATGGCACGCACCTACCGCTTCGGCGGCGACCACAACCATCTGCTGGGCTACCTGCTCCACCCGCTGCAGGCCGGCTGGGTGCTGTACCCGCTGTTCCTGCGCTGGCTGGGCCAGCTGCGGCGGCATTGGCCCGGCGCCTTTCGCTACTGCATGGGCCAGTACCTGCTGTGGCTGGGCAGCTGGGCACTGCTGCTGTCGCTGGATTGGCAAAAGGCCTTGCTGCTGGTGATCGTTCCCCAGCTGCATGGCCTGCACTGGCTGCTGGCCACCAACTACCTGCAGCACGCCCATGCCGATGGCCGGCCGCTGACGCGCAGCCAGCGGATGGACAGCGCCACGCCACTGAACTACGCGCGCAATTTCGAGGGCTGGGTCAATCCGCTGCTGTTCAACATCGGCCTGCACACGGCCCACCACGAGCGGCCCCAGGCCCACTGGTCCGAGCTCACGCGCCTGCACAGCGAACACTACCGCCAGCGCGTGGCCCCTGCGCTCAACGAAGGCGGACTGCTACCCTACATGGCCCGCGTCTTCGTGCTCGGCACGGTCTGGCCGCCGGCGCGCACGCGTGCGCAAATGCCTCCCGGAACATACGACTGATACGACCCTGAACCCATGCCCGTCGCCTATTCCAACGTCTATCTGCATGCCGCAGGCATGTTCCTGCCCGGTGAACCCGTGGACAACGCAGGCATGGATGCCTACGTGGCGCCGCTCAACCGCCTGTCCGAGCGCCTCAAGCGCCGCATCCTGGCCGAGAACGGCATTGTCCAGCGCCACTACGCCATAGACGCCGAAGGCCGCACCGTCCACAGCAATACGGCTATGGCCGCCCAGGCCATCCATGACTGCCTGACACAGGCCGGGCGTGCGCTGGGCGATGTCGGCTTCCTGGCCAGCGGCTCGTCGGGCGGCGATGCGCTCATGCCCGGCTTTGCCAACATGATCCAGGGCGAGATGGCCGCGCCGCCCATGGAGACCCTGTCCGTGCACGGCGTCTGCGCCGCCAGCGTGGGCGCGCTGCAGGCAGCGGCCCAGGCCGTGGACCGTGCGCCCGACTCGCTGGCCCTGGCCGTGGCCAGCGAAATGCCCTCGCGCCTGTTCAAGCGCTCGCGCTTCGCGGCCCAGGGATACAACACGGACTTCGACGCCCACTTCCTGCGCTGGATGCTGTCCGATGGCGCAGGCGCCGTGCTGCTGGGTGGCCCGCAGGCCCTGCCCCAGGCGCCCGGCCTGCGGCTGAAGCTGCGCTGGACGCACCTGCGCAGCTTTGCGGGCGACTACCCTGTCTGCATGCAGCTGGGCCTGACGCCCGACCGCGCCACCAGCCACCTGGACTTTGCCGCCTGGGGCGATGCCGAGGCCGCAGGCGCGCTGTCGCTGCGCCAGGACATCCGCCTGCTGCCGCATCTGTTCGATGTCTGCATCCACGAATACGCCCACTTGGCCCACACGGGCTGGGTGCCTGAGCGCGGCATCGACCATTTCCTGTGCCACTACTCGTCCGAGCGCTTCATCCCCGTGGTCGATGAGCTGCTGGGCAAGGCCCAGCTCGGCATCCCGCGCGAGCGCTGGTGGAGCAACCTGGCCTGGCGCGGCAACACGGGCGCGGCCTCCATCTTCGTGATGCTGTCCGAGTTCCTGCGCACGGAATCGGCACGCCTGAAGCACGGCGATACCGTGCTGTGCTTCATTCCCGAATCGGGCCGCTTCACGGCCGGCTACATGCTGCTGGAAGTGGAGGATGCGGCCCAGGCTCCCACCGCCACCCCGGCCACGGCCACAGCACGCAGTGCCACCGCCGAAGCTCCCGCTGCCCCGGACCTGCTGCCCGATGTCTCCACCATCGCCCCGCCCCACGACCCGAACCAGGCCCCGGCCACGCTGGCGCCGCTGCTGACCGAACTGGCCAGCCTCTGGCAGGACTACCGCTCGCGCGTGTGGCGCACGCCGCTGCTGCAGCGCATACGCACAGGCAGGCTGCAGACCGCCGACTACGTGCGCTGGATGAGCCACTGGGTTCCCCAGGTGCGCGAGGGCAGCCTGTGGATGCGCGAGGGCGCGGCCTCGCTGACCGGCGAACATGCGGCGCTGGCTGCGCTGATCGACGTGCATGCGGGCGAGGAGCAGAACGACTTCCGCATCCTGCACGAGGACTACCTCAAGGCCGGCGGCACCGAGACCGACCTCACCCGCCTGCGCCGCAACCCCGGCGGCGAGGCGCTCAACGCCTACCTGCACAGCCTGGCCGCCACGCCCAATCCGATCGGCCTGCTGGGCGCCATCTACATCATCGAAGGCACGGGCCAGCGCATCGTGCCCAGCCTGCTGCCGCTGCTGCGCGCCAGCCTGCCGCTGCCGCCCGATGCCTTCCGCTTCCTGGAATACCACGGCGCCAACGACGAACACCACCTGGAGCGCTGGCTCATGGCCGTGCAGATGGTGATGGCGCTGGACGACACAGACGGTGCCGGGGGCACGGCGGCGCAGGCCATCGTGCGCACCGCGCGCCACACGGCGGCGCTGTACCTGATGCAGTTCGAGCATGTCCTGCCCGAGGAGCACTGATGCAACCACCAGACTTCATCGAACCGCCCCACGACGAGCGCGACCCCAGCCCCTGGCGCGCGCTGTACCTGGACCAGAGCACACCGCTGCCCGACGACGTCAAGGCCGCCTGGCTGCGTGACTGCAGCAGCGGCTCGCGCCAGTACCTGCTGCCCTTCCTGCGGCCGCTGGCACGCACCAGCATCGTGCTCATCCAGATCCTCAAGGTGCTGCTGCCGCGCAACTGGGCGCACTCCAGGCTGCTGCACCGGCTGCTGGCCTTCAGCATGAACCGCTTCGTCTCGCCCGAGGCCAACTGGCTCATCCTGCGCCATTTCCACCTGGGCTCGCAGATCCTGGCCTTTGTCGCGGCCAACGCGCCCACGCCCGTGTCCACCACACCGCTGGAGCCGGGCAGCATCGACGACATCAAGGACGACCTGTTCCTCAGGCACGACCTGAACCTGTTCAACTTCGTCATCCGCCTGAACAACGCGCTGCGCGCCGCGGGCCAGGAACTGCAGCCCGTGGCCGAGCCCGACTTCGCCATGCTGCGCAACCCGCCCCTGCGCCTTGAGGACATGCCGCGCGGGCGCCTGAACCTGCTGGACCTGCAAAGCGCCATCGAGGTCTACACGCCCGTCTACCAGCTGCTGCTGACCGACAACGACTTCTGGCGCGCCAGCAACTCGCTGCAGCTAGACGAGACCGTGGCCATCTATGCGGCCAAGATCCTCGCCTCGCCCGAGCACCTGGTCATGCTCAACAACAAGCACCCGCTGGTGCCGCTGTCCACCCTGCGCGCCGGCCACCGCCTGGTGCTGCACGGCCTGTCCACCGAAATGCTGCACTGCCTGCTAATGAAGGTCGCCAGCGGGGACATCCCGCTGCCCGCACGCGAGTTGGCACGCATGCGCGAGGCGGCCCGCGCCCACGGCAGTGGCAGCAGTGACGGCAGCGGCAGCGCCAACAACGCCGACAGCACCGCAGCCGTCTGACCCAGGTCAAGAAACAGCGGCAGATGGCCGCCATCCCGCGCGAAACGCGTTACATCGCGTTGCATTCAACGGCATAGCCCGCTAGCCTGCACGGCTTCTCCCGGGGCGCGCCGCCCGGGTCCACTGCCGGTGCCCTGGGTGGCTGTCTGCCCGCCCAGGCTGCGGCGCATCCTAGCCTGCGTGCCCCATGCCATCGTCGTCCTCCACGCCTTCAGCGGTTCGCTGCAGCGAATGCATGCGTTCGTCCCATTGCCTGCTGGGCCAATTGCCCGAGCCCGCATTCCAGCAATGGCTGCCGCACATCCGCGAACGCGGCCTGGCCAAGGGCCAGAAGCTCCAGGCGCAGGGCAGCGTCGCCCATGAATTCCAGGTGATCAAGATCGGCTTCGTCCTGGCCATCCGCCGTGGCGGCGACGGCGTGCAGCGGCCCGTGGCGCTGTTCGGCAACGGCCACGCGCTGGGCAGCCCGGGCTGGCTGCAGCAGCCCTCGGCCATGCACTTCGAGGCTTTGGGCCCGGGGCGCATCTGCTGCGTGGACATCGCCACCATCACGCGCCGCGGCCTGGTCGATGCCGCCTTCGTGCGCGCGCTGGCCGCCAGCTACACCTGCAACAACGCCCTGCTGGCGGAATGGGCCCACATCGTCCGCATTCCCGGCGTGCTGCGCCAGCTGGCCGCCACCCTGATGCAACTGGCCGTGCTGCAGTCAAGCCTGCTCGTGCGCCTGCCCAGCCAGGGCGCACTGGCCGCCCTGCTGGCCACCACGCGCGAGACCATCGCGCGCAGCCTTGTGCGCCTGGTGCAGCTGGGCGCGCTGGAGCGGCCGGATCGATGGCACTGCGTGCTGCAGCCTGCGGTGTTGTTGAGGATCAGTGGGGGAGGTCTGCAGGCAAAGGAATATGAAGGGAGTGGAGATTGAGCATGCCTATCCGACGATTTCGTGTAGCCACCTGGCTACACTTTGCCCGCGTGTGATTCAGACAGTCCAGCCAGGCGCAGGACATTGCTGCGGCCAGGGCGATGGCCAGGGAGATCAAGCTATGAGCAACATCAAGATGCGGCCATTCGACATGGCCAACTACCTCGGCACCGAAGAGGAAATCGTGGAGTACCTGCGCCAGGCGCTGGAAGACAACGATCCGGCCGAACTGGCTGCGGCGCTGGGCGACATCGCGCGCGCGCGCGGCATGACTCAGCTCGCTCGCGACACCGGACTTTCTCGCGAAAGCCTCTACAAAAGCCTGTCTGGCGAACGGGCGCCCAGTTCCGAGACGCTGTTCAAGGTGATTCAGGCCATGGGCTTCAGGCTCACCATCGCTCCTGCCGCATCGCAGCAGCCAGCAGCCTGACACTCGGATCACCCGCTTACTGCACCAACACCGCCTCTGCAGGCCTTTGCAACAGAGGCGGAATCTGCTCTGCCGGCATGGCGCGGGCGAAGAGCCAGCCCTGGTAGGCGTCGCAGTCCAGGATGCGCAGCAGGCGCAGCTGCTCGGCGGTTTCCACGCCTTCGGCAACCACCTGCAGGCCCAGGGTGCGGGCCAGCGCGATCACGGCCTTGACGATCTTGGCGTCGGCCGGGCTGTCGAGCATGGGGCCGATGAAGGTGCGGTCTATCTTCACGCGCGAGACGGGCAGATCGCGCAGGTGTGCCAGCGAGGAGTAGCCGGTGCCGAAGTCGTCCAGCACCACGCAGACGCCGGCCGCCAGCAGGCTGCCCAGCAGCTCGCGCGCCTGCAGCGGGTCGGTCATGGCGGCGGACTCGGTGACTTCCAGCTCCAGCAGGTGCGGCGGCACGCCATGCCGGGCCAGGCTGGCCATGAGGCGCTGCTGCAGGTCGGCCTGGCGCAGTTGCTGGGCCGAGAGGTTGACCGCCACGCGCAGCGGCATGCCTGCGCGCAGCCAGTCGCCGGCCTGGCGGCAGGCAGCATCGATCACCCACTCCCCCAGGGCCAGGATCAGGCCCGTGGATTCGGCCACGGGCACGAAGCGTTCGGGCGAGACCCAGCCCATCTGCTCGTCGTTCCAGCGCAGCAGGGCTTCCACGCCCTGGACCTGGCCGCCCAGCACCTGCACCTGGGGCTGGAAGTGCAGGCTCAGCAGACCCCGGTCCAGGGCACGCTTGAGGCGTTCGTGCAGCAGCACTTTCTCGGCCATGGCCTCGCCCATGGCGCTGGCATAGCGCGCATAGGAGGAGCGGCTGCGCTGCTTGGCGTCGTACATGGCCATGTCGGCATAGCGCATGAGGGTGGCCGCATCGCCCGCGTCCTGCGGATAGAAGGCTGCGCCCACGCTGGCACCGAAGTTCAGCGCGTAGTGGCCTATGGCGCAGGGCCGGCACAGCTCGTGCAGCAGCGCGTCGATGCGCTGGCGCAGATCGGGCTCGTTGCAGGGCTGCAGCAGGGCGGTGAACTCGTCACCGCCCATGCGCGCCAGCGTGGCCGAGCCGCCCAGCGCGACCTGCAGGCGGCGCGCCACCTCCTTGAGGACCTGGTCGCCCACGTCATGGCCATAACCGTCGTTGATGGCCTTGAAGTTGTCGAGGTCGAGCAGCAGCAGCGCAAAGGACACGGGGCCGGCGCCCGATTCAGACTGCGCCTGCGCCTGCGAGATCGCCTGTTCCACCTGCAGCCCGAACTGCCAGCGGTTGAGCAGGCCGGTCAGCGTGTCGTGGGTGGCGTGGTAGTGCATGCAGGCTTCCATCTGGCGCAGCTGCGACAGGTCGCGCACGAAGGCCACGGCCACGCCGCTGCCGTGCGGCGAGTGGCCCAGGGCGATGTCCACCGACAGGCGCTTGCCGTCCTTGCGCAGCAGCCACAGGTCCCGCCCCTGGCCCATGGGCCGGCGCGCGGGCTGGGCGAAGTAGGACTGCAGTTGCGGCCCGTGGGCCGCCTGCGCCTCGGCCGGCAGCAGCATGTGCAGCGAGTGGCCCAGCAATTCGGCGGCGCCATAGCCGCTCATGGCCTGCATGGCGGGATTGGCCAGCAGGATGCGGCCGCTGCGGTCCACAAGCAAGATACCGTCGGGCGCGGCCTCCATGGCCACGCGCTTGAGGTCTTCGTCCAGCGCCTCGCCCGGTGCGGCGGGATCGCCGGCAACCATGCCCCAGCCCGCCGCCATCATGCGGACGCCCCGTTGCCGTGAAAGACCGATGCCGCAGCCTCCAGTGCCTGCGCCTGTCCGGCCAGCAGCTGTGCGTGCCCGATGGTGTTTCGCGCCAGGGCGGCGTTGTGCTGGGTCATCTGTTCGAGTTGCTGCACGGCAGCCTGCACCTGCTGCACGCCACCGGCCTGGGCCTGGCTGGCGGCCTGCATGCCTTCGGCCAGCACCAGTTGCTCGCGCATATCGGCCTGCACGGCCAGCATGGCCTCGCCCACTTCGCGCGCCATGGCGCAGCTTTGCGCCACCTGCTGCTGCGATGCCTCGATCAACGCCTTGATCTGCCGCGCGGCGTGGGCGCTGCGCTGGGACAGGCCGCGCACCTCGTCGGCCACCACGGCAAAGCCCTTGCCGTGTTCTCCAGCACGCGCGGCCTCCACGGCGGCGTTGAGCGCCAGCAGGTTGGTCTGGAAGGCGATTCCGTCGATGAGCGAGCTGATCTGCCCCACCTGGTCGCTGGTCTGGGCCACGCCGCGCATGCCCTGGTCCAGTTGCACGACCATGCGGCTGCTCTGCCCCGCCATGTCCACGCCGTGCCGCGCGCGGGCGGCGGCCTCGCCGGCCTGGGCGCTGCTGCGCTCGATGGCGCTGGCCAGGGCCTGCATGGCCTGGGCCGATTGCTCCAGGCTTGCGGCCGCGGCTTCGGTGCGGTCGCTCAGTTCGGTGCTGCCCTGCTGCACGGCCAGCGCGCAGCGGCGCACCTGGTCGCTCTTGCCCTGGATGTCGCCGACCAGGGAGACCAGGTTGAGTCCAGTCTGCCGCACGGCACTGCCGATGGCTCCGATCTCGTCCGTGCGCTGCAGGAACCGTGCATCGGTCTGCTGCCCGCTGGCCACGGCCTGTGCCTGGCCGCGCAGCGCCGCCAGGGGCATGAGCAGCCGGCGGCGCAGCCACTGCCCGGACGCCGCGCAGGCCAGGCTCCAGATCAGCCAGGCCGGCCAGACCTGGGCCAGCGGCACGGCCGATGCCTGCAGCGCGGGTGACCACAGTCCGGCCGACCCCAGCAGCCACAGGCCGGCCACCACGGCCTGCACGCGCCAGGCCAGTGGCCGAAAGCGCCACCACCGCTGCAGCGCGCCCACAGCGCCACGCCCCACGGGAAAGCCCCGGTGCAGGCCAAGCGAGCGCACGCCGGCATTGATCTGTTCATAGAGCGCCGCATGCTGCTGCACCTCGCGCGGCTCGGGCCGGGTGCGCACGGACAGGTAGCCGACCACGGCGCCCGCATGGCGTATGGGACTGGCGTTGGCGCGCACCCAGTAGTGGTCGCCGTTCTTGCGCCGGTTCTTGACCAGGGCGCTCCAGGGCAGCCCGCGCTGGATGGTGGTCCACATGTCTGCAAAGGCGGCGGCCGGCATGTCGGGATGGCGCACGATGCTGTGGGCCTTGCCGTAGAGCTCGGCGGCCTCGAAGCCGCTGACGCGGATGAAGGCATCGTTGGCATAGACGATGCGCCCCTTCAGGTCGGTGACGGAAAGAAGCGTCTCTCCTTCGCTCAGAGGGTACTCACGCTGGGTGACGTACACGTTTCGCCGCATGGATCAGGTCTCTCGGAGATGGGCGGGGCGTCGGCATGACACCCCCAGGCGGGGCCCACTCTAAGCAGTCCTGAGGCGATGCACATCAGGGATGGTGTGCTGCAGCGCACCTAAACGCAGCCAATGTGACGGGGGTCACATTGGCTGCGGCGCGCGCAGGATCAGGAACGCTTTTCCTGCAGCAGGGCCTTGACGTCGGCGCCCAGCACCTGCGGGCCGCCGCCGTATCGCTCATACACGCGCAGGCGGCCGGCCGTGTCATAGACATAGCTGCCGGCCGAATGGTCCAGCGTGTAGGTGCCTTCGGTCTTGCCGGGCACTTTCTTGTAGAAGAGCTTGAAGTCCTTGGCCACGGCCGCCGTCTCGTCCGGCGTGCCGTGCAGGCCGACGAAGCCGGGGTCGAAATTGCCCAGGTAGGCCTTGAGCACCTCGGGCGTGTCGCGCTCGGGGTCCAGGGTGACGAAGACGCCCTGCAGCCTGTCGCCATCGGCGCCCAGCTGCTGCTTGACCTCGACCAGCTCCTGCAGGGTGGTGGGGCAGACATCGGGGCATTGCGTGTAGCCGAAGAAGACCACAACGACCTTGCCCGCAAAGTCCTTGATGCTGCGCTGCTTGCCGTCCACATCGCGCAGGGGAATGTCCTTGGCGTATTCGGCGCCCGTGACATCGACGCCCTGGAAACTGGTCTTTGCCTCGCGCGAGCATCCGCTCAGCGCCAGGGCGCCCCATGCCATGGCGGTCAAGCCCAGAACGCGCAGCGCTGTCCGTTTGTTCATGCTTCCTCAACAAGGTAGTTGCCGCAGGCTGCGTGGCCGCAAAGGCTGCGCGCCGGCCCGGGCTGGAAAGGGAAAAGGCGAAAGCGTCCGCTGAAGGCGCTTTCGCACAGCCGCAAACCATAACCCATAACCGCAAGACCCCGGCGCTGCGGGGCCTGCCTGCCGGCCTACCGGGGCCTACTGGCCAGCCTTACTCGCCATCGCCCGGACGCCCTGCCGTGTCCCAGGAGGCCGATGCACGCAGCAGCCGGTCCAGGTCGCGCTTGGCCTTGCCGGCATCGGCCATGCCCAGGCCTGCGGGCATGCGCATCATCCAGTGGCCCTGCGGGTCCACCACGTACAGGTGGTCCTGCAGCGCATGGCCGGGCGCCGGCTGCAGCCAGCCGCGCAGCACGGCCTCGGGCACGCGCAGCACCGTGGCCTGGGCCAGCGCGGGGCGCAGGTGCGCGGGCACGGGTGCGTCGTCGGAGATGAGCCAGACCCGGTCCAGCCGGTCCTTTTCGCGGCCCAGTGTCTCGCGCAGCTGGCGCTGCAGATAGAGATGGCTTTCGCAGGCGCTGCCGCAGGCACCGCCCGCCACGCTGAGCAGCAGCCACTGGCCCTTGAGCGACTGCAGCGGCAGCGGCGCGCCGTCCAGCGTGGTGGCCGTGGCCGAAGGCAGGGCCGGCTGGGCCGCGATCAGCTCGCCAAAGCTGCGCTGCTGGCCAGGCCGCAGCACGTAGTAGGTGAAATAGGAGGCCACCACGGGCGCGGCGCAGACCGCGAACACGGCCAGCATCTTCCAGCGGCCGCTGCGCGTGCGCTGCGCGCCGGCAGGGCCCGGCTGCAAGGGTGGCAGGCCATGGACAGTCATCTCCAGGGGAGTCTCAGGAGCGGGCATGGCGCGGGCGGACAAAGCGTCGGACGATTTGGAACCAGACATACAAAAGCGTGATCAGGGCCGCAAGTCCAAACCATTGGAACGCATAGCCATGGTGTTTCTCGACACCGGCCGTCACAACGGGCCAGTCGCGCCGCAGGCCTTCGCTGGCTTCGCCGGTCTGCAGCAGGCTCCATTCGCGCAGCGGCAGCCCGGAGGCCACGGCCCATTCGGCAATGTCCACATTCTGTCGGATGCGCGACTTTTGCCCATCAGGGTCTGCCCCTGCACGGCCGAATTCGTAGAGCCGGGACGGCGCGGCCTCCATGCGCCCCTCAACAGTCACCAGGCCTTCGGGCGTCTGCACCTCGGGCAAGGCCGTGCGGTCCAGGAAGTTGCGCGGCACCCAGCCGCGCTGCACGGCAATCACCACATCCTCATGCGGCGCGGCCAGCCGCAGCGGCGTCAGCACAAAGAAGCCCGGCTGGCCCTGCATCTGGCGGTTATCCAGGTACAGCGACTGCCCGGCAATCCAGTGGCCCTGCAGTCGCACGGGCCGGTGCAGCCAGGGCGCCGCCTCGGTGTTCAGGGCAGCACCGGGCTGCATGGGCGCCAGCTGCGCGTTGTCCAACGGCGGCAGGCCCTGCTGGCGCTGCACGGCATCGAACAATTGCTGCTTGTAGGCCGCGCGCTGCAGTTGCCAGCGGCCCAGGGACAGTGTGATGGCCACGCCGATCAGCGCGGCCAAGGTGATCAGTACAAACCGCCAGCGGTCTGGCATTCTGGAAACACGCACCGGATAATCCATCCATGAAATTCGTGATCGTTCTCGCCCTGCTGGCCATTGTCGCCAGTCTGGGCAGCGCCTTGTTCTTCATGATGCGCCGCAATCCCGAAGACCAGGAGGGTCCGGGCGACGACAGGCGCCGCAGCCGCGCCATGTTCCGCGCACTGGCGCTGCGCGTGGGCCTGTCCATCGCGCTGTTCCTGTGCGTGCTGCTGGCCGCCAAGCTGGGCTACATCCATCCCACCGGCTGGACCGCCGGGCAATAGACAAGCCCCCTGCCCCCGCAAACAAAAAGAAGCGCCCAGGCGCTTCTTTTTGCATGGGGCGGGCAGGCACTCACATCCAGTACACGAGGACGTAGAGGAACAGCCAGACCACGTCCACGAAGTGCCAGTACCAGGCCGCGCCCTCGAAGCCGAAATGCCGCTCGGAGGTGAAGTGTCCCGCATGCAGGCGCATGGTGATGAAGAACAGCATCAGCATGCCCACGAAGACGTGGAAGCCGTGGAATCCCGTGAGCAGGAAGAAGGTCGAGCCGAACACGCCCGAGGACAGCTTGAGGTTCAGCTCGGTGTACAGGTGGTAGTACTCGTAGCCCTGCACGCACAGGAAGACGAAGCCCAGGACCACCGTCATCCACATGAAGGCGATGGTGCGGGCGCGGTGGCCGGCCTGCAGCGCATGGTGGGCGATGGTCAGCGTCACGCCCGAGGTCAGCAGCAGCGCCGTGTTGATGGTGGGCAGCCAGAACGGGCCCACGGTCTGGAAGGGCTCGACGCTGTTGGCCGGCGAGGCCGTGGCGCCGGCCGCCATGCTGGGCCAGACGGCCTTGAAGTCGGGCCACAGCAAGGCGTTGTCCAGGCTGCCCAGCGCGGGCACCGAATGCGAGCGCGCCCACCACAGGGCAGTGAAGAAGGCGCCGAAGAACATCACCTCGGAGAAGATGAACCAGCTCATGCTCCAGCGGAAGGACAGGTCGATCTTGCGCCCGTACTTGCCCGACTCGCTTTCATGCGCGGCTTCCCGGAACCAGAAAAAGAGCACGGCCAGCCACCAGACCAGGCCAAGGCCCAGGCTGTACATGCCCCATTCATGCCCATTGATCCAGTTGCCCGCGCCCAGGATCACGAAGAACAGCCCCGCCGCCGCCATGACGGGGTGGCTGGACTCGGCCGGCACGTAGTAGTAAGGCGTTTTGCCGTGGGTGGTTGCACTCATTGCTCAGCTCCTGAAATTCTTGGTTCTCGGTTTCCCGTCTATCACTCTCTGTCCCCGATGGCCGCGCCGCTCAGACCACGAGCTTGACCAGCGCGATCAATCCCAGCACCAGCACGAAGATGGCCGCCAGCCCCACTGCAATCACATGCAGCGGCGTGATGCGCTCCCCGTCCTGCTGGTACTCGCTTCCCCTGCGCACGCCGAAGAGCGACCAGGCCACGGCGCGCACCGTGCGCCACACGCTGGGCGGGCGGCGCGGCTCCCGTGGCTGCGGCGCATTCATGAGGCGGGCTCCTGCTTCGGCCCTGCCGCCACCGGCGCCTCGCCCGTGGGTGCGGCCGGCGTCCTGCCGCCCACCTCGAAGAAGGTATAGGACAGCGTGATCGTGGTCACATCCTTGGAGATGCGCGGATCGATCACGAAAGCCACCGGCCATTCGCGCTTTTCCCCGGGCTCCAGCGTGTACTGCGAAAAGCAAAAGCACTCCAGCTTGTTGAAATGCGCGGCCGCCTGGCGTGGCGCATAGCTCGGTATCGCCTGGGCCGCCATGCGGCGGTCCTGCACATTCTGGAACTCGTACATGACCGTGGCCAGCTCGCCCGGATGGACCTGGATGGAGCGCTGCGCCGGCTTGAAGTCCCAGGGCCCGCGCGCATTGGCGTCGAACTCCACGGTGATGGTGCGGCTCTTGTCCACCTGCGAGTTGGCGGGCAGCTTCACATCGCGCCCGGCCGTGCCGTTGCCCGGCACCTGGCGCTCGGACAGCGACAGGATGTTGATGCCCGTGAGCTCGCAGATGTGCTTGTAGATGGGAATCAGCACGTAGCCGAAGGCAAACATGCCCAGCGCCACCACGGCCAGCTTGCCCACCATCTTCGCGTTTTCACTGCGCACGCTCACGGACGTCCCTCCTGTTGCCGGCCCTCAATGGAGCACGGTGATCTTGATCACGAAGCCGGCCAGAAAGACCAGCGCCACCGATACCAGGATCAGCGCCAGCCGCAGGTTGGCTTTTCGTTGCTGTGCGTCCATGTGCATCTCCCTTGAGGCTTGCATCAACCGATGATGCGGGTGGCGGTGGCATCGAGCTTGGGCGGCGTCTCGAAGGTATGGAACGGCGCCGGCGAAGGCACTTCCCACTCCAGGCCCTCGGCGGCCTCCCAGGGCTTTTGCGGCGCCTTCTCGCCCTTGCCGCGCATGGCGGGCACGACGACGAAGAGGAAGAAATACACCTGCATCAGGCCAAAGCCCAGCGCGCCCAGCGAGGCCACCATGTTGAAGTCGGCGAACTGCATGGGGTAGTCGGCATAGCGGCGCGGCATGCCGGCCAGGCCCAGGAAGTGCATGGGGAAGAAGGTGACGTTGAAGAAGATCAGCGAGCCCCAGAAGTGGATCTGGCCGCGCGTCTCCGAATACATCACGCCGGTCCACTTGGGGGCCCAGTAGTAGTAGGCCGCGAACATGGAGAACAGAGATCCGGCCACCAGCACGTAGTGGAAGTGGGCCACCACGTAGTAGGTGTCCTGCAGCTGGATGTCGATGGGCGCCATCGACAGGATCAGGCCCGTGAAGCCGCCCATGGTGAACACGAAGATGAAGCCCACCGAGAACAGCATGGGCGTCTCGAAGGTCATGGAGCCGCGCCACATGGTGGCCACCCAGTTGAAGATCTTCACGGCCGTGGGCACCGAGATCAGCATGGTGGCGTACATGAAGAACAGCTGGCCCGTGACGGGCATGCCGGTGGTGAACATGTGGTGCGCCCACACGATGAAGGACAGGATGGCGATGGACGAGGTCGCATACACCATGGAGGCATAGCCGAACAGCTTCTTGCGGCTGAAGGCCGGCACGATCTGGCTGATGATGCCGAAGGCCGGCAAGATCATGATGTAGACCTCGGGGTGGCCGAAGAACCAGAAGATGTGCTGGTACATCACCGGGTCGCCGCCGCCTGCGGGGTTGAAGAAGCTGGTGCCGAAATGGCGGTCCGTCAGCGTCATGGTGATGGCGCCGGCCAGCACGGGCATGACGGCGATCAGCAGGTAGGCCGTGATCAGCCAGGTCCAGGCGAACATGGGCATCTTCATCAGCGTCATGCCGGGCGCGCGCATGTTCAGCACAGTGACGATGATGTTGATGGCGCCCATGATGGAGCTGGCGCCCATGATGTGCATGGCCAGGATGGAGGTGTCCATGGACGGGCCCATCTGCAGCGTCAGCGGCGCATACAGCGTCCAGCCCGCTGCCGGGGCGCCACCGGGCATGAAGAACGAGCCCACCAGCATCAGGCCGGCCGGGATCAGCAGCCAGAAGCTGAAGTTGTTCATGCGCGCGAAGGCCATGTCGGAGGCACCGATCTGCAGCGGCAGCATCCAGTTCGCAAAGCCCACGAAGGCCGGCATGATGGCGCCGAACACCATGATCAGGCCGTGCATGGTGGTCAGCTGGTTGAACAGCTCGGGGTTGACGATCTGCAGCCCGGGCTGGAACAGCTCGGCGCGTATCAGCAGCGCCAGCACCCCGCCCACCATCAGCATGGTGAACGAGAACAGCAGGTACAGCGTGCCGATGTCCTTGTGGTTGGTGGCGAACATCCAGCGGCGCCAGCCCGTGGGCGTGGCGTGGTGGTGATGGTCGTCATGCCCGTGTCCATGCTCGTGCTCATGCGCATGTTCGTGGCCCTCGCCCGCAGGGCTGTGGATGGGGGGAAGTACGGCGCTCATGCTGTTATCTCCAATCGCTCATCTGTCTTGCGGGCTCACTGGCCGGGGAACTTGCCGGTGCGGGCGGCCACGAACTCGGCCGGCTGCACCAGCTGGCCGGTCTTGTTGGACCAGTGGTTCTTGGCAAAGGTGACCACGGCGGCCAGCTCGGTATCGCTCAGCTGTTTCCAGGCGGGCATGGCGCCGTTGGCACGGCCTTCCAGCACCACATGCATCATCTCGGCCGTGGGACCCAGGACGATGGGGCTGCCGTCCAGCGGCTTGATGGGACCGGCGCCCTTGCCGTTGGCCTGGTGGCAGGCCGCGCAGTTGGCCGCATAGACCTTCTCGCCGCGTGCCATCAGGTCGGGCAGGCTCCAGACCTTGCTGGGATCGTCCTTCTTGGCGGCGGCGATCTTCTTTTGCTCGTCCACCCAGGCCTTGTAGCCGTCGCTCGACAGCACCTTCACGTGGATGGGCATGTAGGCATGCTCCTTGCCGCACAGCTCGGCGCACTGGCCGTAGTAGTCGCCGGTCTTTTCCGCACGGAACCAGGTGTCGCGCACAAAGCCCGGGATCGCATCCTGCTTGATGCCGAAGGACGGCACCATGAAGGAGTGGATCACGTCATTGGCCGTGGTGATGATGCGCACCTTGCGGTCCACGGGCACGACCAGCGGGTTGTCCACCTTGAGCAGGTAGTCGTTGGGTGCCTTGGAGACATCGCCGCTGTCGGACAGCGCGCGGTGGCTGCTGTCCAGCGTGGAGATGAAGCTCAGGCCCTCGCCTTCGCCGTTGATGTAGTCGTAGCCCCATTTCCACTGGTAGCCCGTGGCCTTGATGGTGACATCGGCGTTGGTGGTGTCCTTCTGCGCCACCAGCACCTTGGTGGCCGGCAGCGCCATGAGCACGACGATGATGAACGGCACGATGGTCCAGACCACCTCGACCGTGGCCGATTCGTGGAAGTTCGCCGCCTTGGCACCGCGCGATTTGCGGTGCTTCCAGATCGAATAGAACATCACGGCGAACACGCCGATGAAGATCACCGTGCAGATGATCAGCATCATCCAGTGCAGGTAATGCTGCTCATGCGCGATGCGCGTGACCGCCGGATGAAGGTTGAGCTGATTGACGGCCGGGCCGCCTGGCAGATCTGTCGTCGCATGCGCAAGGGAGCCTCCCCCTGCCACACTCATCAAGCCCCAGAGAACCAGCTTGGTGGAAATGCTTTTCATAGTTTTCACTTACATCTAAGCCTCGGGTTATCCACTCGCTCCGCTGCGCCGGCGTGGGGGCCGCGCAGCCAGACCGTTCAACGCCTGCCCAAAGGGCAACTCCCGGCCTCAACTGTCCGAGCATGCATGAAAGCGCCGCAGATGTGCCTGCGCGCAATCACCAATAGCGTGCCAGCCGGCATCAACGGCAGCTCGGACGTGGGACCAGGATTCGGGCGTACAGCCATCCCCGCCTGCGCCTGCAGGCGCATGAATTCGGAGGACAGCAGCAAGGTGGACGGAAGAATGCGCGCACGCCGGCCATTCAGGGCATGTGTGCCATGGGGGCCGGGAGCGGATTGGAAAAGGGGGCGCATGCGGCCCGGCATGCGGCACAGAAGAGGGGACAGCAGGGACAGAAAGACCAGTGCCCGCTCCCAGAGGAACAGGCACTGCTGCAGCCGGTGATGATCAAACTCGTGGGCGGGCCGCTCCTGGATGGGTCGGCCCGTTCTCGTTCCCGTGGCAAAACGAAACACCAAATCGTCTCCCCTTTCGGCCTGCGGACCGCTGGTCTTTTCCCGGCCCGGGAAAGCGAGCCCAGGGAAAAGCTGTTGTCTCTGTCAGCTCGGGAAAAGTGTAGACGTTTTTGTTTTCGATCAATGACCGGAAAGCGACATTGGGGCTATCGCAAACCCGTGTTGCGCGGCTGGCGCAGCATGCTGCGCATGTCCTCCAGCGATACGGCGCTGCTGGACTCCAGGCGCACGCGCGGCTGCGGCTTGTAGGCGTGGCCGTAGACGATCTCGAAGGTCAGCGCCAGCTGCCCGTCGGGGCCGGCCAGGCGCTCGCGCAGGGCATCGTGCAGGCGCTGCTGCCAGCGGTGGCCGCGCAGGGCGGCAAAGCGCTGCGGATGGAAGTTGCGGCCCAGCTCGCGCAGCTCCTGCAGCAGCCGCTCGGGCGTGGCAAAGGTCAGCGTGATGTGCTCCATGTCCATCACCGGCTCGCTGAAGCCTGCGTGCACCAGCATGTCGCCCCAGTCATGCATGTCGGTGAAGGCCTGGCCGGCGGGCGGCCAGCCCAGCTGGGCGTAGATGGCGTGCAGCTCGCGCAGCGTATCGGGCCCCAGGCAGGAGAACATCACATAGCCGTCCACGGACAGCGCCTGGTGCCAGCGCGTGATCAGCGCCTGCGGGTCGGCCTGCTGGTGCAGGGCCATGTTGGCCCACAGCATGTCCACGCCGGCAGGCTCGGGCTCGCCGAAGCGCGTGGCGCCCCCGGTCCAGCGCGCGGGCTGCCACCAGCGCGCGCCCAGCTGCTCGCGGGCGGCGGCCTCATGCAGCGGCGAGGCTTCATAGACCAGGCATTCGGACTGCGCATAGCGCTGGCGCAGCAGCGCATGGGCCTGCAGGCCGCCGCGCACGGGCTGCCAGTGGCACCAGCGCTGGGGCGGCTTGACGATCCAGTCCAGCCGCTCCTGCATGCGGCGCGCCACCTCCTCATGCAGCCACGGCGAGGCCGCAGGCGCGGCCTGCTGCCAGCGCAATGCGGCGGCCGGATCGATGGTGGGGGGCAATTCGTGGGACATGGCTGGGCGGGGAATCCGGGCTCCTCGAAAGACAGGCGCCCGGCCCCGGAGCAAAGGGGTGGCGGACGCGGCGCGAGTATATTGACTCCATGCCCAACCTGCCTGCGTCATGGCTTTCGCACTGGCATGCCGGCCTGCCCAGCCAGTGCGCCGTCTGCCGCCGCTGGCCGGCGCAGCGCCTGTGCCAGGACTGCCGCTTGCGCTGGGCCAGGCCGCTGCCGCGCTGCGGGCTTTGTGCCATGCCGCTGCCAGCGGGGCACGGCGCCAGCGGCGGCCAGCAGGTCTGCGGCGCCTGCCTGGTCAAGCCTCCGCCACTGACGCACTGCCTTGCCGCGCTGGACTACGCCTATCCCTGGCACACGGTGATCGGCGACTTCAAATTCCGGGGAGACACCGGCCTGGCACGCAGCCTGGCCGCCCTGCTGCTGGAGCAGCACGGGGCCCGCGAGCAGCTGGAGCAATGCGATCTGCTGCTGCCCATGCCCCTGTCTGCCCAGCGCCTGCGCGAACGCGGCTTTCACCAGGCCCTGGTGCTGGCCCGTGCGCTGTCCGGCCCATCCACCCGCGGCAAGCTGCGGCACCAGGCCGTGCAGCGCGCCCACACGGCACAGGCCCAGCATGACCTGCCGCGCGCCCTGCGCCTGCGCCAGCTGCGCGGGGTCTTTGCGGTGCCGCCGGCGCAACTGCCCCATGTGCGCGGCCGCAAGGTCCTGCTGATCGACGATGTGATGACCACGGGTGCCAGCCTGCATGCGCTGGCCACCTGCCTGCGGCGTGCAGGCGCGGCCGAGGTCAGCGCCCTGGTGCTGGCGCGCACGCCCTGATCGTGGGGGTTCGGGGGCCGGGGGCATAGGCCGCCGCGAGACAATACGGGCCATGTTCCATATCGTTCTCGTCGCGCCGGAGATCCCGCCCAATACCGGCAATGTGATCCGTCTGGCCGCCAACACCGGCTGCAGCCTGCACCTGATCGAGCCGCTGGGCTTTTCCATGGAAGACCGACTGATGCGCCGCGCCGGCCTCGACTACCACGAGTACGCGCCCGTGCGCCGCCATGCCGACTGGCAGGCCTTCCTGCAGGACTGCCAGCCGGACCGCCAGCGCATGTTCGCCATGACCACGCACAGCAGCAGCCCCGCCCACGCCATCGGTTTCCAGCCTGGCGACTGGCTGGTGTTCGGCTCCGAAAGCAAGGGCCTGCCCGCCGAGGTGCGCGAGCAGTTCCCGCCGCAGCAGCGCCTGCGCCTGCCCATGCTGCCGCAGCAGCGCAGCCTGAACCTGTCCAATGCCGTGGCCGTGACCGTGTTCGAAGCCTGGCGCCAGCAGCAATTCGTGGGCGCTGCCCTGGCCGAGGGAGCAGCCGGCGCGGCCTGAGCGATCGGCCGGACCGGGCGGAAAGTTCCCGGCCGATTGTTTCAACAGCTGAAAAAGCGCATTGCCAATCCAAGGGTTTTTCCTGATTCCAAGCCGTCCTACATTTGAGTCATGGGCTCTACGTTACCAAGCGATTTCCGCAAAGAACGCCCTGTCCCAGAAACAAAACAAAGGACTTGAATCATGAAGAACACCCGCCGTTTTGCCGTCCTGGCTGCCCTCTCCATCTCCGCCATCGCCGCCCAGGCTGCCGGCTTCGACTATGCCGACAACAGCAGCTACCCGCCCGAAGTGAAGACCCAAAGCACGCTGACACGTGCCCAGGTCATGGCCGACCTCAAGGCCGCCCAGGCCAATGGCACCATGCCCTCCGTCGCCGAAGGCTACCTGCCCATCCAGAACACCGCCACCGCCACCGTGAGCCGCGATGAAGTGCGCCGCGAAGCCGCCGCCGCCGAGCGTTCGGGCCAGCTGAACTTCGGCGCCTGAGCCTCAGCCCCCCGCAACCGCTGCCACCACGCAGCCAGCCCGCAGGTGCCCCCTGCGGGCTTTTTTCATCGCCGGGCCGCCCCAAGATGAAAAGCGCCCCCTTGGGGGGGCAGCGGACCTTGCGTAGCAAGGGCAGCGTGGAGGTCAGTTTTGATTCAGGCCTTGGCGCCGTAGTTGCGGGCCACGGACTCGGCCACGCAGGCGGGCTTGTCGGCGCCTTCGCGCTCCACGGTCACCAGCCAGGTCATCTGCAGCCCACCGGGCTCGATGGGCTCGGCGGCCTGCAGCGTCAGGCGCGCGCGCAGGCGGCTGCCCACGGGCACGGGAGAGGTGAAGCGCACGCGGTTGAGGCCGTAGTTCACGCCCATTTGCGCGCCTTCGATGTGAAAGCAGTTCTGGAAAAACTGGGGGATCAGCGACAGCGTCAGAAAGCCGTGCGCAATCGGCGCGCCGAAGGGGCCCTTGGACGCGCGCTCGGGGTCCACATGGATCCATTGCTGGTCGCCCGTGGCATCGGCGAACAGCTGCACCTGCTGCTGGGTGATGGTGATCCAGTCGCTGACGGCGACTTCCTGCCCCACGCAGGCACGCACTTCGGAATAGGAATGGAAGGTTTTCATGCCCCAAATGGTAGGGGCCGGTGCCGCGCGCTCCATGTCGGGCGCGCGACAGGCTAGGGTTAGTCCAGGGTGGATGTCACCTGGACGCGCGCTGAACAAAGAACAGGCCTGTGCCCACGGCCATCAGCAGTGCGCCGAAGACCCGGTTCTGGCTCCGCACCGCACGCGCGCTGCGCATGAAGCCGCGCAGGGCGCTGGCGCTGGCCGCATAGCCGTGCATGACCATGGTGTCCACGGCCAGCATGGTGGCGGCCAGGATCAGCAACTGCAGCCACAGCGGGCGGCTGGTGGTCATGAACTGGGGCAGCACGGCCACCATGAAGATGATGCCCTTGGGATTGGTAGCGTTGGTCAGGAAGCCCGTGAGCACGCGGCGGCGCACGCTGAGCTCGGGCATGGATTCCTGGGTGGCCAGAGGTGCGGCACCCGAGCGCCATTGGCTGATGCCCAGGTAGATCAGATAGCAGGCGCCGACGACCTTCACGGCGTTGAACGCCCATTCGGAGGCCAGCAGCAGCGAGCCCACGCCCGCACCGGCGATCAGCAAGATGGTCAGCAGCCCCAGCTGCAGCCCGAAGATGGTGGCGCTGCTCTTGCGCACGCCATACGACAGGCCATGGCTCATGGACAGCACGGCGCCCGAGCCCGGGGAGACCGCAATGATCCAACAGGCCACAAAGTAGGCGATCCAAGTATGCCAATCCATGCCAAACACCTTAAAAATACGGAGCAGGCCGGCATCTTAAAACTGTGCAGCCGATGTGGTGCACTGCCGCGGCAAAGCCGGATGGGGCGGTGAAGCATTCGGTGGCATTTTTCATCGCCGGGCCGCCCCAAGATGAAAACGGCCCCTTCGGGGGCGCCCGGCCAGGGGCAGCGGACCTTGCGCAGCAAGGGGAGCGTGGGGGGCATTTTCAACCCTGTCAGAAAGCTGACCCGGCTGTGAGAGTGACACAATCAATTGCCCAAGGGTAAACACCAACTCCAAGATCCCAAGCTTCCATGGAACACAGCGCCCCCATCTGGCTGACCTACGGCTTTCTCTATCTCACCGCCGCCGTGCTGGCCGTGCCCATTGCGCGTGCCCTGGGCCTGGGCGCCATCATTGGCTACCTGGGTGCCGGCATTGCCATGGGCCCCTGGGGAATGTCGCTTGTCAGCAATGTGGATGACATTCTTCATTTCGCCGAGTTCGGCGTGGTGCTGATGCTCTTCGTGATCGGGCTGGAGCTGCAGCCCAGCCGCCTGTGGGAGTTGCGCCGGCCCATCCTGGGATGGGGGCTGGCGCAGATGCTGGCCTGCACGGGCGTGCTGTTCCTGGCGGCCTGGGCCTTCGGCTTTTCCTGGCGCGTGAGCCTGATCGCGGGCATGGGCCTGGCCCTGTCGTCCACGGCCATCTGCCTGCAGGTCATGGCCGAGCGCAACCTCATGCGCACGCCCAGCGGCCAGGCCGGCTTTTCCATCCTGCTGTTCCAGGACGTGGCCGCCATTCCCATCCTGGCGCTGATCCCCATCCTGGGCGCGGTCAAGGCCGCCAATGCCACGCACACCGACAGCCACCTGTGGCTGCAGGTGCTCAAGACCGTGGGCACCATCGCTGCCGTGGTGGTGGGCGGCCGCCTGCTGCTGCGCCCCCTGCTGCGCTGGATCGCGCGCAGCCGCACGCCCGAGATCTTCACGGCCACCTCGCTGCTGCTGGTGGTGGGCATTGCCATGCTGATGGTGCAGGTGGGCCTGTCCATGGCGCTGGGCGCCTTCCTGGCCGGCGTGCTGCTGGCCGACAGCGAGTACCGCAGCGAGCTGGAGACCAACATCGAGCCCTTCAAGGGCCTGCTGCTGGGCCTGTTCTTCATGGCCGTGGGCATGAGCATCGACTTCGGCGTGCTGCTGCGCGCGCCCTGGGCAATGGCCGCCATGGTGCTGGGCTTTCTGGCGCTCAAGGGCGCCGTGCTCTACACCCTGGCCCGCGTGCTGAAGCTGCCCTGGCGCGAGCGCCCGGTGTTCGCCCTGCTGCTGGCCCAGGGCGGGGAGTTCGCCTTCGTGGTGTTCCAGACGGCAGCGCAGTACAAGGTGTTCCACCACAGCATCTCGTCCATGCTGGTGGCCGCCGTGGCCCTGTCCATGCTGATCGGCCCGCTGGTGCTGGTGCTGATGGACAAGCTGCTGCTCAAGCGCTTTGCCGACATGAAGGATTGCCAGGTCGACGGCGCGGGCCAGACTGCCAGGCCCCATGAAATATCGGAGCCGCAGGACGCGCAAATCATCATTGCGGGCTTTGGCCGCTACGGCCAGATCGTGGCACGCGTGCTGCTGACCCAGGGCGTGCCGGCCACCATCCTCGACCACAGCGTGGAGATGCTGGAAGTGGCCCACACCTTCGGATACCGCGTGTTCTTCGGCGATGCCACGCGCATGGACCTGCTGCGCATTGCTGGCGCGGACAAGGCACGGGTGCTGGTCATTGCCGTGGACTCTTCCGAGCAATCGCTGAAGATCGCTGCCCGCGTGCGCAAGCGCTTTCCGCACCTGGAGATCGTGGCCCGCGCGCGCGACATGGCCCACTGGTACCAGTTGCGCGACCTGGGCGTGCACCATGTCGAGCGCGAAGTCTTCGAGTCCAGCCTGGTCTCGGCCCGCACCGTGCTGGAACTCGCCGGCCACAGCCCTGCCGAGGCCCAGCGCACCACCACGCGCTTTCGGGAGCACAACCTGGAGCTGATCGAGCGCATGTACCCCCACCACAAGGACCAGGCCCAGCTCATTGCCGTGGCCAAGCAGGGCCGCCAGCAGCTGGTCGAGCAGATGGCCAAGGAGCGGCAGGAGGCCCAGGCGCAGCAGGAGAAGGACCAGGCGCCGCAGGAAGCCCCGCCGCCGCCCGGCCCCTGAAAACCGGGCCTCAGGCCGCGCCCAGCGCCCGCACCATGTGGTCCACGAACTGCGCCAGCTTGGGCAGCTGGCGGCGGTCCGGCAGATAGACCAGGTGCACCGGGCGCGGCAGTGGCACGCAGTCCTGCAGCACAGGCACCAGCCGTCCCGCGGCCATGTCGGCGGCCAGCAGCACCTCGGGCTGCAGGATCAGGCCCAGGCCGCGCAGCGCCGCATGGCGCAGCCCGTCGCCGCTGTTGCAGCGCAGGCGGGCATCATCGGGCCACTGCACCGAACCCGAGCCGTCGCCGCGCAGAATCCATTCCGAGCGTCGCTGCCAGACCGCGTAGCTCAGGCAGTCATGGCGCGCCAGATCGTCCACGCCACGCGGATGCCCGCGCCGCCGCAGGTACGAGGGCGCCGCCGCAATCACCATGCGATAGGGCTGCAGCGGCCGCGCCACCAGGCCTTCGCCGCCCACGGGGCCGATGCGCACGGCCACGTCGATGTTCTCGCCCACCAGGTCGGCCATGCTGTCGCTCAGTTGCAGGTCCACGCGCACCAGCGGATTGGCCAGCTGGTAGTCGGCCACCAGCGGCGCGATCACATGGTTGCCCAGCGTGGTCGGCGCGCTGATGCGCAGCAGGCCCTGGGGTGCGCTGCGGCTGCGCTCCACGGCAGACTCGGCCCAGCGCAACTGCTCGAAGACCTGGCGGCTGTCCTCGTAGAAGCTGCGACCCACCTCGGTCAGGCTGTGGCGCCGCGTGGTGCGCTGCAGCAGGCGCGCGCCCAGGTGGGCTTCCAGTTGCTGCACATGCTTGCCCACCATCACGGCCGAGATGTCCAGGCGCCGCGCGGCCTGGGCAAAGCTGCCGTCCTCGACCACGGCCATGAAGACCTCCATATTGCGCAGCTTGTCCATGGATTGCTAACCAATGCTTAGTAGTACAAAAAGATTTCGCTACTTTATGGCATGAGAGATTTGCAAAACACTGGAGGCCTGTTCACTCCTTCCGAAAGAAAACCGCATGAAGATCCTGCTCATCGGTGCTACCGGCACCATTGGCCGCGCTGTCCACGCCCTGCTGGCCCCGCGCCATGAGATCGTCACCGTGGGCCGCAACAGCGGCGACCTGCGCGCCGACTTCACGCAGCCCGAAACGCTGCAGAAAATGTTCGAAGCCGCCGGCCAGGTGGACGCCATCGTCAGCACGGCAGGCAAGCTGCACTTCGGCCCGCTGTCCGAGATGACGGCCGAGCAGTTCAACTCCGGCCTGCAGGACAAGCTGCTGGGCCAGGTGCGGCTCGCCCTGCTGGGCCAGCGCTGGCTGCGCGACGGCGGCTCCATCACGCTGACCAGCGGCGTCGCCGCCACCGAGCCCATCCGCCACGGCGCCAATGCATCGACGGTGAATGCCGCCCTCCACGGCTTCGTCACCGGCGCTGCGGTCGAACTGCAGCGCGGCCTGCGCATCAATGCCGTGAGCCCCACGCTGCTGACCGAATCGGCCCAGGCCTATGGCTCGGTCTTCCCCGGCTTCGAGACCGTGCCCGCCGCGCGCGTGGCCCTGGCCTACCAGCGCAGCGTGGAAGGCGCCCAGACCGGCAGGGTCTTCGAAGTGCTCTGATCCCTGTCTTGCGGCGGGCCCTCGGCAAAGTCCTTGCGTGCCCGCCCAAAAGGGCTGCGTGCTACGCTGCGCGCCACCATGTTCAACCCCACCCAAGCCGATGTGCGGCGCTTTTTCTGCGGCGTGCGCACCAAGATGCTGAACGGCGCGCCGATGGAGGCCATAGAGACGCTGGCCAGCCTCTGGATTGCCGAGCATCCCGAGTATTTCGATGACCTCGCCGACGTGGACGCCGCCCTGCTGCGCGACTACGACGCCACGCCCGGCGTGACCAATCCTTTCCTGCACCTGTCCATGCACCTGTCCATCAGCGAGCAGTGCAGCATCGACCAGCCGCGCGGCATACGCCAGGCCGTGGAGCTGCTCAGCCGCCGCCTGGACTCGCTGCACGACGCCCACCACGCCACCATGGAATGCCTGGGGCAGATGCTCTGGGAAAGCCAGCGCTCGGGCCGCCCCCCGGATGGAGAGGCCTACATTGCCGCCGTGCAGCGCCGCGCCACCAGCGACGGCGCCAAGGCCACGGGCGGCGCATAGTCCGGGCCGTTCAGCGCCTCAAGACAACGCCCGAAACAAAGCCCGAAAAAAGCCCGCAATTGCGGGCTTTTGCTTTGGAGGAAAGGCGCGACCTACTGCGATTTCTGGCCAAGGCGGAAATGGGGCTGGGGCAGGGTCTGCAGCTCGCCATCGAGGCTGCCGATGTAGTTGGCCAGCGCCTTGAGTTCGCTGTTGGTGAACTGCTTGGCAATGCCGGCCATCACGCCGTTGCTGCGGCCGATGTGGGGGTTGCCTTCGGTCTTGTAGGACTTGAGTGCAGAGTACAGATAGTCCGCATACTGGCCCGCCACCTTCGGATAGCTGGGGTCGATGGGCTTGGAAAAACCCTGGCCGTGGCAGGAGACGCAGGCCCCTTTTTGCAGCAGCGCGGCAACCTGGGTGCTGGGCTCGCGGACCTTGGCGTCGGCAGCCTTGGCCACGCCATGCTCGGCGTAGTACGCGGCCACGTCGGCCATGTCCTGCTCGGTCAGCGGATCGGCGATGCCGCGCATGGTGGGGTGCTTGCGCTCGCCCTTCTGGTAGGCCTGCAGCGCGGCCACGATGTAGGGCGCGCCCTGTCCTGAAATCTTGGGGACCTTGTACACCTCGGGGAAGCTGGCCTGGTAGCCCTGGATGCCATGGCAGCCAATGCACATGGCGATCTTCCCCTCCCCTGCCTTTGCGTCACCTTTGCTTTGCTGGGCCTGTGCCACAGGGGTCACAGATGCGACAGTCAGCGCCAATACCGTGGTCAAAGTTTTTATCATTTTGCGCGCACAATCCTTCAAGAGTTCTGACGGATGCCTACTGCTGAGCGGGTAGCGCGAACGATTATGGCAGTCACCGTCAAGCGTCCCCATCAATACTTACGCTGATACCGCCCATGAAATTTCAAGGTTCCGAGAACTACGTCGCCACCCAGGATTTGATGCTCGCGGTGAATGCCGCAGCCACCTTGCAGCGCCCGCTGCTGGTCAAGGGAGAGCCCGGCACGGGCAAGACCATGCTGGCCGAGGAAGTGGCCGCAGCGCTGGACATGCCGCTGCTGCAGTGGCACATCAAGTCCACCACCAAGGCCCAGCAGGGCCTGTACGAATACGACGCCGTCAGCCGCCTGCGCGACTCGCAACTGTCCGACATCGACGGCGGCGAGCGCGTCAAGGACATCCACAACTACATCATCAAGGGCGTGCTGTGGCAGGCCTTCACGGCAGACCGGCCCGTGGCCCTGCTGATCGACGAGATCGACAAGGCCGACATCGAATTCCCGAACGACCTGCTGCGCGAGATCGACCGCATGGAGTTCTATTGCTACGAGACGCGCGAGATGATCCGCGCCAAGCACCGGCCGCTGGTGTTCATCACCTCCAACAACGAAAAAGAGCTGCCCGACGCCTTCCTGCGCCGCTGCTTCTTCCACTACATCAAGTTCCCCGACGCCGACACCATGCGCCAGATCGTGGCCGTGCACTTCCCCAAGCTGCAGGGCGAGCTGCTGACCGCCGCGATGAAGGTCTTCTACGACGTGCGCAACCTGCCCGGCCTCAAGAAGAAGCCCTCCACCAGCGAGCTGATCGACTGGCTCAAGCTGCTGGTGGCCGAGGACATTCCCGTGGAGTCGCTGCAGACCGCCGAGGGCAAGGTCGCCGTGCCGCCGCTGGTGGGCGCACTGCTCAAGAACGAGCAGGATGTGAGCCTGTTCGAGAAGCTGGTCTTCATGAACCAGCGCAACCGCTGAGGCCTGCGCCCATGCCCCATCCAGAACACACCAACGACACGGGCGTGCCGGCCCTCACCGGCCAGGTGACGACCATTCCCGTGGCCGGCGCGGTGGCGCACCAGGGCTTTGTGCGACCCGTGGTCATGCGCTTCAACGGCGTGCGGCTGGAGCCCCTGGCCCTCGCCCATGAAGCCGGGCTGCGCGAGGCCGTGCAGGACGGCCAGCTGTGGCGCATCCGCGTGACCTCGGCACCCGAGCCCGGTGATGTGCGTGCCTATATCGAAGCCGCCCTGGAGCAGCGCAGCCAGGGCAAGCGCTTCGCTTTTGCCGTGCTGGACGACGACAGCGGCAAGGTGCTGGGCACCAGCAGCTACCACGACATCCTGCCCGAGGTGCGCCGCGTGGAGATCGGCTACACCTGGTACGCGCGCAGCGTGCAGCGCACCCATGTCAACACCTCGGCCAAGCTCATGCTCATGGGCCATGCGTTCGACACGCTGTCCTGCCATGTGGTGGGCTGGCGCACGGACTGCTTCAACTTTGCCAGCCAGCGCGCCATCGAGCGCCTGGGCGCCAGGAAGGACGGCGTGATCCGTGGCCACGCGCTGCGCCGCGACGGCACCATCCGCGACACCGTGATGTACAGCCTGCGCAGCGGCGAATGGCCCGAGTCGCGCGCCCAGCTGCTGGACCAGTTGCAGCGCCATTCGGACGGCAGCACCGCCGTGGCGCGCACATGAGGGCGCGTACGCCGGGCCTTCGGGAGATGCCATGCTGATCGACTTCTTCTACACCATGCGCGCGGCCAAGCTGCCCGTCTCGGTCAAGGAGTTCCTGACCCTGCTGGAGGCACTGCAGGCCGGCGTGGTCGGCCCCAAGAGCGACGACGCCTGGAGCCTGGACGACTTCTACCACCTGGGCCGCACCGTGCTGGTCAAGGACGAGAAGCACTACGACAAGTACGACCGCGCCTTTGCCGCCTACTTCAAGGGCGTGGAGATGGTGGCCGACCTCACGCGCGAAATTCCCCAGGACTGGCTGAAGAAGCTGCTGGAGCGCGAGCTCTCGCCCGAGGAAAAGGCCGCCATCGAGGCCATGGGCTGGGACGAACTGATGGAGACGCTCAAGAAGCGGCTCGAAGAGCAAAAGGAGCGGCACGAAGGCGGCAACAAGTGGATAGGCACGGGCGGCACCAGCCCCTTCGGCCACGGCGGCTACAACCCGGCCGGCGTGCGCATCGGCGGGCCGGGCCGCAACAAGAGCGCCGTCAAGGTCTGGGAGCAGCGCGCCTACCGCGACTACGACGACACGCAGGAGCTGGGCACGCGCAACATCAAGGTCGCGCTGCGCCGGCTGCGCAAGTTCGCCCGCGAAGGCGGCGAGCTGGAGCTGGACCTGCCCGACACCATCCGCAGCACGGCCGCCAACGCGGGCTACCTGGACATCAAGATGATCCCGGAGCGCCACAACAACGTGAAGGTGCTGCTGCTCATGGACGTGGGCGGCACCATGGACGAGCATGTGCAGCGCGTGGAAGAGCTGTTCTCGGCCGTCAAGAGCGAGTTCAAGCACCTGGAGTTCTACTACTTCCACAACTGCATCTACGACTTCATGTGGAAGAACAACCGCCGCCGCTTCGCCGAGAAGTTTCCGACCTGGGACATCATCCGCAAGTACAACAAGGACTACAAGCTGATCTTCGTGGGCGACGCCACCATGAGCCCCTACGAGATCCTGCAGCCCGGCGGCAGCGTGGAGTACATGAACGAAGAGCCCGGCGCCGAATGGCTGCAGCGCCTGACGCATGCCTTCCCGCGCTTTGCCTGGATCAACCCCGAGCCGCCCGGCGTCTGGCAGTACCGCCAGAGCATCAGCATCATCCAGCAGCTCACGGGCAACCGCATGTACCCTTTGACACTCAAAGGTCTGGAAGACGCCATGCGCCTGCTGTCAAAATAGGCCGATGCCCAAGCTCCCCCCCGCAACAGCGCCGGCCCGAGGGCCGGCGTTTTTGTTTCTGTTGAGTGCAGCCCTGATGCTCGGTGGCTGCAGCCTCCTGCCGTCCAAGAATGATGACAAGGACACGGACCCGTCGCTGATTGCAGCGACCGGCGACCCGGCCTTCTCGCTCGTCGTCGATGCGCCCAAGGAAGTGCGCGAACTGCTGGAAAAGCACCTCGAACTGCGCCGCTACCGCTACCAGAGCGATCTGCAGCGGCGCGAGCTCACGCGGCTGCTGGGCGCCACCGACGCCAACGTGCGCGACCTGATCGGCACGCTGGGCTACTTCAGCCCCACGGTCACGGTGGAGATCAAGGAAACGCCCGAATCCGAAGAGGCCCCGCTGCAGGTCACCGTCAAGGTGGACCCGGGCGAGCCCGCCACCATTGCGCGCAGCCAGGTGCGCTTTGCGGGCGTCAATGCCGATGATCCCGACGGCGCCTCCCAGCGCGCCACCATCGAAGAGGACTGGCCGCTGCAGCCCGGCCAGCGCTTCAGCCAGTCCAACTGGAGCCAGGCCAAGAGCCAGGGCCTGCGCACGCTGCAGTCGCGCCGCTACCCGCTGGCGCGCATCGACTCCAGCCTGGCCGACATCGACGCCGACACGCATGAGGCCGATGTCAGCGTGGCCTATGCGCCCGGCCCGGCCTACACCTTCGGCCCGCTGCGCATCGAAGGCGCCCAGCGCTACGACCCCGTGGGCACGGCCCGCATCGCACGGCTGCCCGAGGGCGAGGAATACGACCAGACCGCCCTGGTCGATGCCCAGCTGCGCCTGGCCAGCAGCGGCTACTACGACTCCGTCTTCCTCACGCTGGCCAACGTGCCCCAGCAGGGAGAAAGCGCAGCCGAGGACGAGGAAGCCCTCAAGCGCAAGGGCGCCCAGGTCACCACGCCCGTCATCGCCCAGGTGCGCGAGGCCCAGATGCAGAAATGGGTCTTCGGCGTAGGCATGAGCACCGACACCGGCCCGCGCCTGAGCGTGGACCACATCCACAACCGCCTGCCCTGGCTGGGCTGGCGTGCCGTCACGCGCATGCGCTTCGACCGCAAGAACCCGCTGATCTCCACACAGTGGACCGCCCTGCCCGACGAAACCCTGTGGCGCTGGTTCACCACGGCCAAGGCCGAGCGCGCGCCCTCGGGCGACTTCGATGTCAACAGCCTGCAGCTGCGCGCCGGCCGCACCAAGTCCGAAGACCACATCGATCGCAACTACTACCTGCAGTACGACTACGCCAAGACCCAGGGCGAGGGCGCGCCGCCCTCCAGCTCGTCGGTCACGGCCAACTACGGCTGGACGGGCCGCTACTTCGACAGCACGCTGGCGCCCTCCTCGGGCTTCGGCTTTGCCTGGGAAGTCGGCGCGGGCACCACGCTCACGCCCCAGCGCACGCCGTTCGGCCGCGTTTCCGGCCGCTGGCTCAGCCTGATTCCCATCGGCGAGGTCGATCCCGAGACCAAGCGCCGCAGCCGCCTGGCGCTGCGCGCCTCGGGCGGTGCCTTGCTGGCCCGCAAGGATGCCGACCTGCCCGTCACCCAGCTGTTCATCACCGGCGGCGACAACACCGTGCGCGGCTACGGCTACCAGAGCATCGGTGCACGCACCGACAGCGGCAAGGTCATCGGCGGGCGCTACATGGCCGTGGGCAGCATCGAATGGCAGCGGCCCATCGTCATCAAGGGCAACACGCAGGACTGGGAGCATGCCGTCTTCCTGGACGCCGGCACCGTGGGCGATGCGCCCGACTCCATGTACATGCGCGTGGGCGTGGGCACCGGCCTGCGCTGGCGCAGCCCCGTGGGCCCCGTGCAGGCCGACATCGCCTGGGGCGCCCAGGAAAAGCAGCTGCGCCTGCACCTGCGCCTGGGCTTCAACTTCTGACCATGGTGGATTCCCGTTTGAATACCCCTGCCTCCTCCGCCGCGCCAGATCAAAGCCCCCAGGCGTCCCCTCCCCCGCCTGCGCCCGCGCCCCGGCGCCGCCGCCGCTGGCTGCGTGCCCTGCTCTGGTTCTTCCTGGTCCTGGTCCTGCTGCTGGCCGCCCTGCTGGGTTCCGCCTGGTGGTGGAGCGGCCGTGCCGATTCGCTGGCCTACACCCTGCAGCGCGTGGCCGGCTGGCTGCCCGCAGGCCAGAGCCTGCAGGCCAAGGAAGTCACCGGCACCGTGCGCCAGGGCGGGCGCATCGGCTGGCTGCAATGGCAAAGCCCCACCATGAAGGTGGAGCTGCGCGACGCCACCATCGGCTGGCAATTGCGCCCCCTGCTGTCGCGCACCGTGCGCCTGGGCGAAGTGCGCATCGCCGAGCTGAACATTGCCAGCACGCCCGACCCCGAGGACAAGAAACCCGTCGAGCCGCTGCAGCAACTCGTGCTGCCCGTGAAGATCGACGTGCCCTTCCATGTGGAGCGCATCGTCTGGCAAGGCCCGCCCCAGGCCGAGGTACTGGGCCTGCAAGGTCACTACGTCTATGACGGCAGCGAGCACCAGCTGGACGTGCGCGACCTACAATGGGCCGATGGCAACTACCAGGCCAGGCTGCGCCTGCAGGCCCGTGCGCCCATGGCCATCCAGGCCCAGCTGCAGGGCGACCTGCAGGCGCCGGCCCTGGCATCGGACGACGAGGCCTCCACAGCCAAGGCCCCCAAACCTGCACCGCTGGCCGTGCAGGCCAAGGCACAGATCGACGGCACCCTGGCCACCGCCGCTGCGCAACTGGGCATCAAGCTCCAGGTTGATGCCAAGCCCGGGACGGTGTCCGAGGAAACGCCTGCCCCTGCCGCCGTACAGAAATCCGCCAAGGCCGATGGCAAGAATGGCAAGGCCAGGGAGCGCAAGGAAGCCGCCCCCGTGTCCGAACCCATGCATGCGGACATCGAGGCCAGCATCCGGCCCTGGCAGCCCCAGCCGCTGCAGACCGCGCGCGCCCAGCTCAGCCAGATCGACATCGCCGCCTTCTGGCCCCAGGGACCGCGCACCCGCATCAGCGGCGAATTGCAGGCCGGGCCGGATGGCAAGGCAGCTGACACAGCCCAGGCACCAGCCACAGCACCAGGCACGGAACAGGCATCGGACCAGGCACCAGGCTCGGCCATCGCCACCACCGCCTGGCAGCTGACGACACGCCTGAACAACGCCATGCCCGGCCCCTGGGACCGCCAGCGCCTGCCGCTGGACCAGATCGAGGCCGCGGTGCGCTATGACGGCCAGCAGTGGCTGCTGGAGCAGGCGCAGATCGCCATAGGCTCGGGCAGCATCGACGCCAAGGGCCGCTTCGAGCCCGTCACCAAGGTCTTCGAAGGCCAAGCCAAGGTCCAGCGCCTGGACCCCGCCGCGCTCTACAGCATCCTGGAAGCCGCACCGCTGCAGGGCGAGCTGCGCGCCAGCACCACGGCAGAGCAGCAGGTGGACTTCAGCGTGGACATCCAGGCCGCAGCCGCGCCCGCAGGCGGCAAGCGCCAGCCCCTGCGCATAGAGAAACTCGCCACCAAGGGCCGCTGGGCCCAGCCCGTGCTCTCGCTGGAGAACCTGCAGCTTGATGCGCTGCAGGCCTCGGTGCGCAGCCGCAGCCTGCAGTTCGACACCGAACAGCAAAAACTGCAGACCGTGCTGAAGGCCGAGCTGCCCGGCGCCGAGCTCTCGCTGGACGGCCACATCAGCCCCGCCGCAGGCCAGGGCAGCAGCCAGCTCAAGCTGTCGTCACTCACCGCCCTCACGCAGTGGCTGCGCAAGTTGCCCGGCATGAAGGACCCGCTGGCCGGCGCCCTGCTCGAAGGCCAGGCCCAGCTGGACGCCAGCTGGCGCGGCGGATGGGGCGCACTGCAAAAGCGCATGAAGGCCGCCGTGGGCGACCCGCTGCCCGCCAGCGGCCTGCAACTGCAGGCCGACCTGCAGGCCGCCAAGCTGCGCTACCTGCCCGCCAACACGCCGCCCGAGCAGGCGCTGGAGCTGCCCGAGCTGCGCCTGGCCCTCAAGGGCTCGCCCGAGCAGGCCAGCCTGACCCTCACCGGCCAGGCGAAGCGCGGCACGCAGACCGCGCAGATCGACACGGCCCTGCAGGCAGGCCTTGCCACGGCGCGCGGTGCCGCGCCCCTGGACTGGCAGGCCAGCATCGACAGACTGCAGGCCCGGTTGAATCCAGGCCAGGACCTGCCCGGCCCCTGGCAGGTGCAACTGGCGGGCAAGCAGCCCGTGCAGATCGCCCAGCGCACCACGGGCCGTACCGTACTGTCCACCACCTTCACGGCATCGGCCGGCAGCCTGCAGGTCACGCCGCCCACGCTGGCCCAGCGCCGCGCCAATGCCGAGGCGCCGCAGCCCGTGCTGCTGGCCTGGGACGACACCCGCGCCACCCAGGGCGGCGACGGCCGCTGGGCCCTGCGCAGCACCGGCCGCGCCCAGGCCCTGCCGCTGGCTTGGGTCGATGCCCTGTCCATGGCCGAGGAGCCTCCGCTGGCCGCCATGGGCCTGAGCGGCGACCTGAGCTTCAACGCCCGCTGGGACCTGGACACCACCGGCCCCGCGCTCAAGGCCGAACTGCTGGTCGAGCGTGCCGCCGGCGACCTGCGCCTGGCCGTGGAAGACGGCTCGGGCACCACCGTCATCCACACCACCGGACCGCGCTCCAGCAAGCCCGGCGAAGTGCGCACGCATACCGTGCGCGGCGCCGGCATGCGCGCCCACATCAAGCAGGCCCGCCTGAGCGTGCGCGCCCAGGGCGACGACGTGCAGGCCAAGCTCGACTGGGACAGCGAACGCGCCGGCACCCTGACCGCCCAACTGGGCACGCGCCTGGCCCAGCAAAACGGCACCTGGACCTGGCCCGAGAAGGCCCCGCTGTCCGGCCAGATCGACGCCCGCATGCCCGACATCGGCATCTGGGCGCTGTTCGCCCCGCCCGGCTGGCGCGTCACCGGCTCGCTGCAGGCCAAGGCCGAGATCAGCGGCGACCGCCAGAACCCGCAGTGGCAGGGCAATCTCTCGGCCGACGGCCTGAGCATCCTGTCCGCGCTGGACGGCATCGACCTGCAAAACGGCGTGCTGCGCGCCCGCCTGCAAGGCAACCGGCTGGACCTGACCGAACTGCGCATGCAGGGCGGGCGCGGCAGCAATGCGCGCATCCTGGGCTACAGCGGCAACCTCACCGCTGCCCCGCGCGAAGGCGGCGAACTCACGGGCTCGGGCTTCGTGCGCTGGGACCCGCCCAACGCCGATGGCAGCAACTCCGGCCTGAGCATGGACCTGCGCGCCCAGGCCACCAGGCTGCAGGTGCTGGTGCGCGCAGACCGCCAGGTCAGCATCTCCGGCGGCCTGCAGGCCAAGCTGGAGCAAGGCCAGTTCACGCTGCGCGGCGACCTCACCACCGACCGCGCCACCATCATCCTGCCCGAGGAATCCGCCCCCTCGCTGGACTCCGACGTGGTCGTGCACTCGGCCGCCTCGCGCAAGGCCGAGCAGGAAGCGGCGCGCAAGCAGCAGCAGGCCGACCGCAAGGCCCAGGCCCGCGCCGAAACCATCAAGCTGCCCGACATCCTCGTCAAGCTCGACCTGGGCCGCGACTTCGCGCTGCAGGGCTACGGCATCACCACCCGCCTGGAAGGTGCGCTGGAAGTGCAAGGCCCCACCGTGGCGGGCGGCCCGCCGCGCATCACCGGCGAGATCCGCACCGTGCAGGGCCGCTACCGCGCCTGGGGCCAGTCGCTGGACGTGGAGACCGGCCTCATCCGCTTCAACGGCCCTTACGCCAACCCATCGCTGGACATCCTGGCGCTGCGCCCGAACATCGCCGTACGCGCAGGCGTGCAGGTGCAGGGCACGGCCAACGCCCCGCGCGTGCGCCTGTACTCCGACCCCGAAATGCCCGATGCCGAAAAGCTCTCCTGGGTGGTCATGGGCCGTGACCCCGCCACGGGCGGCGCCGAAAGCGCCCTGCTCCAGCAGGCCGCGCTGTCCCTGCTCAGCGGCGGGCGCAACAACAGCGGCAAGATCGCCAGCAACCTGGGCCTGGACGAAATCGGCTTCAAGGGACCGGGCGGCGAAGGCTCCACCGGCGCCGCCCTCACCCTGGGCAAGCGCCTGTCCAGCGATCTCTATGTCACCTACGAGCAAAGCCTCTCGGGCGCCATGGGCACGCTGTACATCTTCTACGACCTCTCGCGCCGCCTCACCCTGCGCGGCCAGACCGGGGAAACCAGCGCGCTGGACCTGATCTACACCGTGCGCAAGGACTGACGCCCCAGCGCCCCGTATGCCGCCCTCCCGGCGGTGCGCGGGGCGGGTCCGGCGTGGGTTTACAATCGCCGTTTGCTCCTCTCCGTAGTTCAATGGATCGCTACCGAGGGGGCAAGCTGAGGCTGTATCAATTTCGTATCACGGGGCCTACGCTAGCGAGGCGAAGCGCACTCGGAGGTTTTCAGGGGAAGTTCAAGCAACTTCTGAACCCAACAGTACCCACCGAAAGTTGCTGAGTTGGAAGCCAAAACTGTCCAAAATTTGGCCAGATCCATCCGTTGATACAATGCATCACGCCGTATCACTGCATGGCCCCGCAAAGGGGAAAATCGGTGACAAAACACATGTAAGTCATTGATTTAAAATAAGAAAATCTTACTCTCTCCGTAGTTCAATGGATAGAACGGGCGCCTCCTAAGCGCCAGATACAGGTTCGATTCCTGTCGGAGGGACCATTGAATTGCTTCTGTATCAATGGCTTGCGAATTGCACTTGGCCCCCGGGGACATGCCGGAGACACAGGTGGCGTAGAAACAAGAAAAGCCCCTCGGCACCAGAAAGGTGCCGAGGGGCTTTTTCCGTTCGGTCCAGGGTCAGTGCGAGCCGGCCAGCCAGCATGCATGCATGCTGGCGCTGTCCAGAGGCGCGAACTGGGTAGCCGGGTTTCGATGAAAAGATATCGATTACTTCACATTTGATATCCGCTTGCGCTCATACAGCAAGCACTAGGATCGGATTTACCCAGGGAATCAGGTAGCGACAGCCCAGTTGTCCAACTGCAGGCCGGGCACCTTGGCAAATTCGCGGGTGTTGTTGGTCACCAGCAGCGCCCTCTGGCTCAGGGCGTGGGCGGCGATCATGGTGTCAAGCGCGCCTATGGGGCTGCCTCGACGCTCCAGATCGGCACGCAGGTCGCCATAGGCCCACACGGCCGCCTCGTCAAACGGGAGGATGGCGAGCGGGGCAAGAAACATCTCCAGGGCCTGGCGGTTACGGGCCGAGCCGCTTTTGGCCACGCCAAAGGCCAGTTCGGCAGCCACCACGCTGCACAATCCCACCTCGCCCATGCGGTACTGCTGAAAGCGGGCCAGCACCTCCGGGGGCTTGGCATTGATGATGTAGATGCAGATGTTGGTGTCGAGCAGGATCATGGGCTGATCTCGTCCCGCTGCTGGGCATCAGGCTGCTCGCGCTCGAGCACAAAGCCCGGTTCAAACTCAGCCAGCCCGGCTTGCAGTGTTTGCCAAGGGTCGTCTGCGGGCAGCAGCAACACGCCGTTGCCGAAGTGCTTCACCACGACTTCAGTGCCCGTGAAACGGTATTCCTTGGGCAGCCGCACGGCTTGACTGCGGCCGGATTGGAAAAGGCGTGCGGTGTCCATGGCGGGCTCCTTGATTGGTAGCCACCAATGGTAGCTACCGCTTTTCACTCTGTCCAGCACGGCTTGTGTGCGCTGCAATTTTGCTATTCATTCAGTAGCTATTGACGCTTTTCAGATATGTGACGCGCAGGCAAAGAGCATTGAAGGCCTCCAGCCTCACCCCCGCCCGGCCAGCTCCGCCACCCCTCGCACCAGCGCACGCCCAGCGTCCGTCGCCTTGCCGTAATGCGCCAGCAGTGCCTGCACATCGGCGTCGGGCGCATGGGAGCGCAGGGACAGCAGCACGTAGCCGATATCGACGCCGGCAAGGTGCAATTGCTGCAGCGCCGTGGCGTCGGGGACGAGGGCGCCGGACTCGAATTGCTGCAGGACCTGTTTGGCTTGGCCGGCCTTGCGGGCGAGTTCGGCTTCGCTGAGGTTCAGGCGCTGGCGCTCCTGTTGCAGGCGGGCGGCGAGGGTAGGTTCAGGGCGCTCATGCTGGATGGCGTTCGGGTCAAACGAGCGGAGGCCGGTCAGAACAAATGAAATGTCCAGGCCATGCGCAGAAATCCGTGCAAGAAACTCGGCGCTGACGGTTGCCACGTCACGCTCCCAGTCCTGATAAGTGCGCATTTTGGTGCCGCCCAGCTTGGCCATGTCCGCTTGAGACAGGCCGAGACGCTCGCGCTCTTGACGAAGGCGTTCACCAAAAATTACACGGATTTCTGCATTCATCTTGTTGACGACCACGGATTTCCGTGTGATAGTCGATATACCTTGTAGACCTTGACTCCAAATACTACCTGACCCCTCAGGCGGCTCCTTTGCTGCGCCTGTACGTTGCACGAAGGAGGTCCATGAAGCACGCTGCCGCAAAACCATCGCGCAAGAAGCTCGCCAAGGCGGACCGCGCGCTGTTCCTGCAGGCCGCTGAAGCACTCAAGCAGGCCGCGATGACCGATGAGACGCACCGGCACAGCGGGGAATCCGACCGCCTGCTGCGCATTGCCAGCGATGTGGCACGCCACGCGGCCAAGCCCGGCTCGACGTGCGATCTGCAGAACACGGCGTTCGATGTGGCCGCCTGCATCAATTCTGCGCGGTTGGTGCCCGGCGATGCGGAGTCCGGCCCACGCACTCGCCTGCTGGCAGAAGCGGCCCAGGCGCTGGCGCAGATATCAGAGACGCCGGTGGACGGGATCGTGTTTCCACGCACCACGCTGCACGAATTGCAAGCCAGGCTGGACACCGGCGCAACGCCATCGCAGTGGCGCGAACTGGCCCGCGAGGCCAACTACGAGGTCCAGCAGTTGGCGCAGGTGCTGATGCAAATGGGCGACCACCAGAACACGGAGAGCCATATCGTGGCGCACGGCATGGCGGCACGCATCTCGCAGTTGTCGGAGATCGTTTACGTGGCGGCCGCCCTGCATGGCGAGCACCGCGATGAATGGGGTTCGCAGACCCTTCGTGACGTGCGCGATGTCTTTGAAGGCGGCATGGGCCGCCTGGGATGAACGGGGCGCGGCTCAGCTCTGGACGACGACGTTCTCCAGCCTCAGCACGGCTTCGCGCACCTCACCCAGGCGCGTGTCCTGCGCCTGCGAGGCCTGGATGATGGTGTCCATGATGTCGCTGGCATTCACGGCAGCCGCGCGCATCTGCTTCATCATGTCGCCCGATTCATTCACACGCTCGAAGCCCAGTTGCACGCTGGCCGCAGACGCGCCGATGACGGATTTGACCTCCCTGGCGGCCTCGGCGCAGCGCTGGGCCAGGCTGCGCACTTCGCCGGCCACGACACCGAACCCGCGCCCCTGCTCGCCCGCACGCGCAGCTTCGACGGCGGCGTTGAGCGCCAGCAGATTGGTCTGGAAGGCAATGCCATCGATCAGGCCCACCATCTCGCCAATGCGACGGGAGTTGCTGGAGATGCTGGACATGGCGTCGACCGCGCTGTCCAGGGCCACGTCGCCGCGCTGGGCAATGCGCGTCACGTCCCGCGCCTGGGCATGCGCGTCATGCGCCTGGGCAGCGCTGTCGCGCACCAGTTGCTGCAGTTGCTCGAAAGCCGATTGCACCAGGCGCGTGGCCTCGTAGCGCTGCGTGATATCGGTGGCGTACTTCACCACCTTGAAGGGCTGGCCGGACTGGTTGAGCACGGGGCTGTAGTTGGCCTCGATCCAGACATCGTTGCCCAGGCGCCCTATGCGCCGGAACTGGCCCCGGTAGTGCTTGCCCTGCGACAGGTGCGCCCAGAAGGCCGCGTACTCGGCCGAGCTGCGCTCCTGCGGGGCCACGAACATGCTGTGGTGCCGGCCGACCAGCTCGTCTTCGGACGCATAGCCCATGGCCTGCAGAAAATTGCGGTTGCAGCGCAGGATGCTGCCGTCCAGGCCGAACTCGATCACGGCCTGGGCCCTGCCTACCGCCGCCAGCTGGCTGCTGGCTTCGGCGTCGCGCAGCACTTCGGCCGAGATATCCATGGCGTACTTGACGACCCGCAGCACCTGTCCACGGCTGTCGAGCACGGGGCTGTAGTTGGCCTGCAGCCAGACCTCCCGCCCCTGGCGGTCGATGCGCCGGCACCGGCCCACAAAGGCTTGCCCGCGCGCAAGCCGTGCCCAGAAGTCCCGATAGTCCCGAGCCTGCGCATCCGCCGGGTCCAGGAAGATGCGGTGGTGCTGCCCGCGCAACTCGTCCAGCTCATAGCCCATGAGGTCCAGAAACTGCGCGTTGGCGAAGAGGATGTGGCCCTGGGGATCGAGCTCTATGACGGCCTGGGTGCTGTACAAGGCCTTCAGTTGGGAGCTTGGGGAATCGGAACGCAGGCCGAGTCTGGACAGGATGGAGCGGATGCCGCGCATGGGAGCCCTTGTTATTCAGCGCTGAATGGGTGATTGGCGCCCGACAATGGGCTGGTCTGGCAACGATTGTATCTGTTTGCTATTTTCTGCGTCCTTCGCATTGACGTGCACTTTCTGTCAGAAGACGCCTACAGAAATAAAAAAACTCCTCTTCAATTCACAATTGTTTGCATTTTCTCAAGGCATCCAATTCCCTTTTCCGAACCAAGCCTTTCAAGCAGCAAGAAACACATGTAACTAATTGATATAGAGTTCGCAGCATTCCGTCGCCTGGCGGCGTCCTCTGTCTTGTGTGCTTGAAAAATGTCTTGTGGCGTTCGGGTGATCGATTTGACTTCCAGCCTGGGCGGCCGCGCCCTGGCCAAGCTGGGCGTGGCCTACGCCCCCGGCAAACCGCGGGTTGCCGTGAGGCTCGCGGACTCGGAAAGCGCACCTGTCATCGACTGGGGCGGACCGCCGGGGCGGGATGAGCCGCTGTGCGAGCCCTCGGCGCCGAGCGCCCTGGTGCTGCTGATCGGCCCCGGCGCCGTGCATCAGGCCAGGGAGTTGTTTCAGAGAGCATTGAATGAGGCCGTGCGTTGCGTACGCATTTTTCTGATGCCAAGCGCCATCATGGAAGAAATAGCGCTCAAGCAAATGCAGATGCCGCACCATGAATCCATTCAGCTTTACCGATTACCGGACAGCAGTTCAGAAACACTTTGGTTTGTTTTGATCGAAGAGCTGCAGAAGCTCTCAGCCCGATTTTCATCCGGTGACAACACCGATTCCAGAAAAAGAGAAGTTTCAATGTCAAGCAATCTATCCCAATCCATGCAATCCATTATTTCCATCGAAGGCGCCATGGCGGCGGCCCTGGTGGACCATCAAAGCGGGATGTGCCTGGCCCAGGCGGGCAGCGGCGTGGATCTGGAGCTTGCTGCGGCAGGCAATACCCAGGTGGTGCGCGCCAAGCTCAAGACCATGGAGTCGCTGGGACTGCGCAAGGGCATCGAAGATATTCTGATCACCCTGGGCGACCAATACCATTTGATCCGCCTCATCCCCAACAGCCCCGGGCTGTTTCTCTACCTGGTGCTGGACAAGGCCCGTGGCAACCTCGCCCTGGCCCGCTACAAGCTGACGGATATCGAGCGGTCGCTGAAGGTGTGATCCTGGGACTGCGGGGCTTGGGCCGAGGCATGGCCGGCCCGGTCATTCGGCTGCCCACTCGGCTACCATCGGTGCCCCAATCCCCATGCAGTTTCCCCGAAAGGCCCCCATGCTGCTTTACGCCGATTCGCAATTCGCCTCTCCCTATGCCATGTCCGTATTCGTTGCGCTGAAGGTCAAGGGGATTGACTTCGAGCTGCGCACCCTGGACCTCTCGGCGGGACAGAACACCGGGGCGGACTATGTGGCCGCGTCACTGACGGCACGGGTGCCCACGCTGATGGATGGTGAGTTCAGCCTGTCGGAGTCTTCGGCGATTTGCGAGTACCTGCAGGACCGCTTTGGCGGCGCCCCGCTCTACCCCCAGGATGCGCAGGCGCGTGCCCGCGTGCGCCAGGTCCAGGCCTGGCTGCGCAGCGATCTGATGGCCTTGCGCTCGGAGCGCAACACCGAAGTGGTGTTCTACCGCCCGACGCCCATGCCGCTGTCGGATGCGGGCCAGGCGGCGGCGCACAAGCTGTTTTCGGTGGCGGGAGCCTTCATCCGCTCGGAGAATGACCACATTGCCGGCACGTGGTCGATTGCCGATGTGGATCTGGCGCTGATGCTCAACCGCCTGGTGCTCAACGGCGATGCCGTGCCTGCGCCGCTGGCCGCCTATGCGCGCCGGCAGTGGCAGCACCCCGCCGTCCAGCAGTGGCTGGCCCTGCCCCGCCCGCCGCTGGCAGGCTGATCCGAACGGATACGGCAGGCCATGGACAGCCTTCTCTACATGGGCGTGCGGATCACGCCTGCATCACTGCCCAGCGATGTCACGCCCGGTGCCTGGCTGCCGCGCGCCACCTTGCTGGAGGTGGCCAGCGGCAAGGCCCTGGAGGCCATCACCGATGACCAGCCCTGCGATACGCAGCCAGAGGCCGATGCCCGCGCGCTGCGGCTGGGCAAGCGCCATGTGATGAAGGTGCTGCATCAAGGCTGAGGCGCCAGGGTGCTGGCGGCCTGCCCGCGCCCCTCAATCCATCTTCACGGCCACCAGCCGCCATCCCATCAGGCCTTCTCGCCTGAAGATGAAGCCGCCCGGCTCGCCGCGCGGGTGCACGAAGACCTTGGACCAGCCCTGGTACTCCACGGAGTAGTCCTTGCGCGGCGGCCCGCCCTGGGTGTCCACGCCCACGCCTGCGGCGGCCACGTCCGTAGGTTTGCCGGGCTTGCCTTTTTCCAGCATGAGCATGACGCCGTCGGGCGAGACCAGCGCCTCGGTGAACTGGCTGACCAGGCCCTGGGCCAGTTGCTGGCCAAAGCCGGCCAGGGGGTTGGAGGCGCTGTCGCCCGAGCCGCCCATCTGGGATTGCAGCCTGGCCATCATCTGGCCCTTGATGCTTTCGCGCAGCGCGGGAAAGTCCACGTAGCCGGACAGGGCCTGGGCATCGCGGCGCTCCACGGCCTTGCCGATCTGGTGCAGGGCGATGTAGGGCGATGCGTAGAGCAGTCCGGCCGCAGCCACGCAGAGGGCGGCCAACGCGCCGGCAAGGGTTTTGGGTTGCATGGATCTCTTTCGTGAAGGCAGGCCAGGGGCCTCGCGCAAGCGCGGATGAACGCGCATGCACAGCGCATAAAGGCGGATTCTAGGCGGGCCGTTCGGCGCCGCAGCCACTGCCAGGGCCGTTGCCGCCTGTATTTTTCATAGCGAAACAATAGCGAAGCAATACGCAGAGAACCCCTATCAGGCCAAGGCCAATGCCTGAAAAACTGGTATTGCCTGGCCCATTCGATTCATACTATAGTTTGTAACAAATAGTTTACAAACCAATACAACATGGATCGCCATTGGCCCCAGGGGCCTGTAGGCAAGCCGGCATCGCCGTTTCCGTATACCTGTGTGATTTTGTGTAGACCGGGCATTTTGGTGTAAATGAAATCTCGTTTTCACTACCAGGCCCATTGTGAGAAATGTGAGCAATCACGGGACGGCACGAGAACGCAAGTACCCACAAACCATCCGCAATTCATGCAAAGGACGCAGTATGAATAATTTCAAGTTATCGACTCGCCTGACCGCCTTGATTGGTTTTCTCTCACTGCTCATGATCGTGATCGGCGCCTTTGGGCTATATGGAATCAGCGAGTCCAACCGCCGATTCAAGGTGGTCTACGAAGAGCGCCTGGTCGCACTGGGCCACTTGCTGGAAGTGCAGCGCCTGCTGCTGCGCAACCGCAATGCGGTGTCGGGCGCCATTGCCGTGCACCTGCCCGAGTACACGCAGCAAAAGCAGCAGGAGATACAGATCAACATCGACGATGTGAACAAGGCCTGGGCCTCGTTCCGCCAGACCCGGATGACCGATGAGGAGGCGCAGTTGGCCGACCGTTTCGAGGTCGTGCGCGGCGCATTTTTGCAGGGCTTTCTGAAGCCGGCGCAACAGGCGCTGCAGTCCGGTGACCTGGAGCTGGCCCGGCAGCTGCTGATCGACAAGGACGAGGCGCTGTACGCGCCGCTGCGCGACGTGATCGTGCAGTTGACCGGGCTGCAGACGCGGGTCGCCAAGGAGGAATACGACGCCGCGCAGTCGCTCTACCAGATGATCTTTGCCGTGGCCGTGGGCTCCATCATCGCGGGCGTGCTGCTGGGGGTGCTGCTGGGCTGGTCCATCATCCGCAACATGGCACGGTCGCTGCGCCTGGCCATTCACACGGCCGATGCCGTGGCGGCAGGCGATTTGACGCGGCACATCGATGTGCGCGGCAAGGACGAGGTGTCCATGCTGCTGCGCGCGCTGCAGACCATGCAGGAGGGGCTGCGTGGCGTGGTGCGCCAGGTGCACCAGGGATCGGTCAGCGTGGCAGCTGCCAGCGGGCAGATCGCGCAGGCCAACCAGGACCTGTCCTCACGCACGGAAAGCCAGGCCAGCGCCCTGCAGCAAACGGCCGCCTCCATGGAGCAGCTCAGCTCCACCGTGCGCCAGAACGCCGACAACGCGCAGATGGCCAACCAGCTGGCGCTGGGCGCCTCCACCGTGGCCGAGCAGGGCGGCGAGGTCGTGCGGCAGGTGGTGGACACCATGCGCGGCATCAGTGATTCCAGCCGGCAGATCGCCGACATCATCAATGTGATCGACGGCATTGCCTTCCAGACCAATATCCTGGCGCTGAACGCGGCCGTGGAAGCCGCGCGTGCGGGCGAACAGGGCCGGGGCTTTGCCGTGGTGGCCACCGAGGTGCGCGGCCTGGCCAGCCGCAGTGCCGAGGCCGCCAAGCAGATCAAGCAACTGATCACCGACAGCGCCAGCCGCGTGCACAACGGCAGCGCGCTGGCCGACCAGGCCGGCACGACCATGGCCGAGGTGGTGGACGCCATACGCCGCGTAACGGATCTGATGGGCGAGATCAGCGCCGCCAGTTCCGAGCAAAGCTCGGGCGTGGCGCAGATCGGCCAGGCGGTCACGCAGATGGACCAGGCCACCCAGCAGAACTCGGCACTGGTGGAGGAGATGGCCGCCGCCGCCTCCAGCCTGCGCGGCCAGGCCGGCGACCTGGTGCGCACGGTGGGCGCCTTCAAGCTGGAGGCGGCAAGCGGCCATCAGCATGCCGCCGTGGAGCTGCAGCGCAGGCAGCCCATGCTGGCAGCAGGCTGAGGCGGAAAGAAAAAAGAGCGCGCGCGAGAAGCAGCGAGACAGGCCACAGCAAGGCAGCAACAGGTCTTGGCCGCCGGGCCAGGCCTGCGGCTGGCTCAATGCAGCGCGTTGCCCCTGGCTTCGCGGCTGCGCGCCATCTTGACGCGGTACATGGCCGCATCGGCCTTTTGCAGCGCGTCGTCGGCGTCAATGGAGTCCGGCCGCAGGCAGACCACGCCCACGCTGGCGCCGCCGTAGTCCAGCGTCTTGCCATCGGGCAGATCGACCTGGAAGGCCGAGGCATCCGACAGGCGCTGCTGCAGTTCACGCGCCACGGCATCGGCCTCGCTGCCGAACAAGGGCCCCACGCCGATGAAGACGAACTCGTCCCCGCCAAAGCGAGCCAGCATGTCGGCGCTGCGCAGGTGGGCGGACAGGCGTTCGCCCATGGCACGCAGCAGCGCGTCGCCGGCCTCGTGGCCGTACTCGTCGTTGACGTTCTTGAAGCGGTCCAGGTCGATGAAGCCGACCACCACGCATTCCTGGCTGCGTGCGCAGCGCGCAATGAGCCGGCCCAGCTCGTCGGTGAGGCAGCGCCGGTTGGGCAGGCCGGTCAGCGGGTCCAGCAAGGCCAGCGCCGCCAGCTCCCGGTTGGTCCGGTTCAGGCTGGCGATGAGCTGCTCGCGCTCCACGCGCTCGGCAATCAGGTTGGCGAACAGGCGCAGCATGCCTTCGGCCTCGCTGCTCAGGGCCTGCGAGGATTTGCTGGCCGCGCACAGCGTGCCATAGAGCTGGCCATCCGAAAAACGCACGGGCGCGCTGGCGTAGGTGCGTATGCCCAGTTCACGCGCGGCCTCGGAGTCTCCCCAGCAGTCGCCCACATCGGGCGTGTACATGCGGCCCTCATCCAGGGCGCGCTTGCACAGCGTGTCGCCCCAGGGAACGACCAGGCCCTCGGGAATCTGCATCTCGCTCGCGTTACGTGCGTAGAGCACGCGCTGCTGGCCCTGTTCTTCGTTGATGGTGGTGAGATAGGTGGACTCCAGATGCGTGCTCTCTTCGAGCATTTGCAGCAGGGGCCGCGTCAACTCTTCCAACGAATGCGCCTGGGTCACGGACTGGGACAGGCGCTGGACAAGGGACTCCATGAAATACCTCTCGAAATAACTACGGATGCAGACTGCCCGCGCGCCTGATGAGGGAATGGGAAGGCAGGCGGGCCGGCACCAATTTGGGGATTGTGACCCGGCCGGACGCAAGCGGGAAGCATTCCCGCCGCGCGCTACACGCCGATAGGCCTGCGCGCCACGCGCCGCTGTCAGCGGCCCGACACAGGCGGCCACATCACCTGCACGCGCAGGCCGCCCAGCGTGGGCGAGCGGTCGAGCAGCAAGCGAGCACCGTGGCGCTCGGCAATGGTCTGCACGATGGCCAGGCCCAGGCCGCTGCCCTGCGCCTGCTGGCCCGCAGAAGCCGCTGAAGGTCCACGCACAAAGCGCCGCAGCACCAGTTCGCGCTCGCTTTCGGCAATGCCGGGGCCCGAGTCCTCGACCACCAGCGCGCGGCCCTGGGCATCGCTGCGCCAGCCGACATCGACGCGGCCGCCTTGCGGAACGTACTTGACGGCGTTGTCCAGCAGATTGCGCACCAGCATCTGCAAGGACTGTGCGTCGCCCGCCACGGCAAAGGACTGCCGCAGTTGCGGGGACTCGCTCAGGCCCATGTCCAGGCCGTGCTGCTGGGCGGCCACGGCCTGGTCTGCCAGGGCCTGCTCCACCACTTCGCGCAGGTCCACGTCGGCAGGTGCGGCCGCGGCAGCGTCGTGCTGCCCCTGCATGCCTTGCACGCCTTGTGCCGTGCCTTGTACCGTGCCTTGGGCTTCCTGCCGCGCCAATGTCAACAATTGTTCGACGAGCCGTGTGGCCCGGTCTATGCCGGCCGAAAGACGCTGCACGGCCTCGTCATGCGCGGCCGCATCGGGCGCGCGCTGCAAGGCCACCAGTTGCAGCTTGAGCGCGGCCAGCGGAGAGCGCAGCTCGTGCGCGGCGTCCGCCACGAAGTGCTGCTGCGCCTCGAAGGCCTGGCCCACGCGCTGCAGCAGCGCGTTGAGCTCGGCCACCAGGGGCCGCACCTCGTCGGGCAGGCCCTCGGCAGGCACGGGGGCCAGGTCCTGCGGGCGGCGCGTGGCCAGCTCGCGGCGCACGCGCTGCACGGGCGCCAGCGAACTGCGCACCACCCACCACACGGCCAGCGCCAGCACGGGCGCCAGCAGGGCAATGGGCAGCAGGCTTTGCCAGGCGGCATCGCGCGCCAGGGTGCGGCGCACGCGCATGTCCTGCGCCACCTGGATCACCTGCGAGCGCGTCTGCAGCGAGAACACGCGGTAGACGGTGCCGCGCGCGGGCACGTCGGCAAAGCCCAGCACGGCCATCTGCGGCAGGGCGGCGCCCAGGGCGGATTCAAAAATGCGCAGGCCTTCGTTGGTCCAGACCTGGACGATGAATTCGTGGTTCTCGTCCTCCGGCGGCGTGCCCTGGGGCCTGCCGCGCGCATCCACCGGCAGGCCGGCGCGCAGCGCAAAGGCGGTCTGCTGCATCTGGTAGTCGAACAGGGTGTCGGTCTGCAGCAGCGCATTGCGGTAGGCCAGCAGGCCCTGCAGAAGCGCCGTGAGCACGATGGCCGCCCCCAGGAACAGGAGCAGCCGCGTGCCCAGTGCACCGGGCAGGCGGCTGCGCGCCCGGGCGATAAGGGAGGAAACAAGGGAGGAAGCCGGCGCCGTCATGGCTTGGGCACCATGTAGCCCACGCCGCGCACATTGAGGATCAGCCCCGCGCCCAGCTTCTTGCGCAGACCGTGGATGTAGACCTCGATGGCGTTGCTGCTGACCTCGTCGCCCCAGCCGTAGAGCTTGTCCTCGATCTGCTGGCGCGACAGCGTGCTGCCCGGGCGTGCCAGCAGCGTCTCCAGCACCGCCCATTCGCGGCCCGAGAGCACCACGTCGCGCCCATCGACGCTGGCCTCGCGCGTGGCGGGATTGAGCCGCACGCCCTCGCGCTCGTACAGCGGGTCGGACCCGCCAGAGGCACGCCGCGCCAGCGCGCGCAGGCGCGCGAGCAGCTCGTCCAGGTCATAGGGCTTGACCACGTAGTCATCGGCCCCCGCATCCAGCCCGGCAATGCGGTCGCGCACGGCATCGCGCGCCGTGGCCACCAGCACCGGCGTGCGGTCGCGGCGCCCGCGCAGGCGGCGCAGCACCTGCAGGCCATCCTGCCCCGGCAGGCCCAGGTCCAGCAGCACCATGTCATAGCCATGGCCGCCACCCGGGCCGGGGCACAGGGCCGCATCGGCCTGCAGGCCGTCACGGACCCAGTCCACCGCATGGCCCTCGCCGCGCAGCAGGGTCTGCACGGCCTCGCCGATCATGGCGTCATCTTCGACAAGCAGTAAGCGCATGGTTGAAGAATAGCTCCCTGGAAGGCTGGCTCAGTTCTGAGGCACATGCCGCCCGAAACTGGCGCGCTCAAACGTCAGGGACAGCGAGCAAGGGCCTAAGCCAGCCGCGCCGCCCCGCCGCGAGGCTGTCGTCCCCCTCCTTCGCGAAGCGATTAGAGAGGGGGAAGGCGCGCAGCGACTCAGGGGGTGAGCGGCGGTCACACCGCCGCTTCAATCTTAGGCATGGCCATCCGGGCCTTGGTCAGCGCCATGCCCAGGTTGGCCGTGCGCCGGCAGACGAAGACGGCCACGTAGTCGGGCATGAGCTTGCCGCGCAGGAAGACGTGGATGAGGTTGTCGCTGTTGACGATGAGCTCCTGGAAGTAGTGGTGGCCGTCGTCCTTGAGGCCGCGCGACTTCTTGAACAGGCTCTCGATCATCGAGACATTGGGGCCGTTGAACAGGTCGGCCGTGGCGGCGGCCACCAGGTCGATGACTTCGCGCGGATGCGAGTCCACCGTGCGGATGGCCAGCAGCATGCCGGAGGCGGCATCCACGTAGCCGATGGCCAGGCACTCGGGCACGGACCCGGCCACCTCGCTCAAAACGTTATCCAGGCTCATTGCAGCTTTCCTTTTTTTGTGAATGGATGTGATCGGTCAGCCCATCTTCAGCAGCAGTGCCACTTCGTACGCGTAGAGCAGGTCCTCCTGGGCCTGGGACTGCACGTACTGGGCGTCGATGAGGCGCACGCGGCGCAGCGCCTCGTCGGCGGTGAGGCCCTCGCGCACCAGCCATGCGGCCAGCACCGTGCCTGTGCGGCCCAGGCCGGCCAGGCAGTGCACGGCCAGCACCTCGCCCGCGCGCAGCATGGCCGACATGCGCGCCAGCAGCATCTGGATCTGGGCCACCGTGGGTGATTCGTGGTCGCGCACCGGCAGGTGCAGGTTGCGCAGGCCGTGCTGCTGCAGCGGCTCTTGTGGCAGGTCGTTTTCGGTCAGCGTGATCAGCACGGTGACGCCGCAGCCGCGCAGGGCCTTCAGGTCAAAGTCCATGGACTGCACCACGCCGGGCTGCGGCGCACCGGCCAGCCGGCCCGGCACCAGCCAGGCAAAACCGTTGGGGCCGCGGCTGGCGGGCACGGCCTGCGGGTCGGCGGCCAGCGGCTGCCAGTCCACCAGCACGGCGGGATTGACGGCGCGCGGCCGGGCAGCGGCAGCGGCAGTGGGTGTCGGTGCGGGTACCGGCGCAGGCATGGATGCAGGCACGGGCACGGGCACGGGCACAGGCTCAGGTGCAGGCATGGGCTCGGACGCAGGCTCGGCGGCCACTGCATCCGACAGAAACTCGGAGATCGCGGCCACGGCCGCTGCAGGCAGCGGAGGAGGCAGGGGCACGCCCTCCTCCAGGTCTTCGGCCCGCGCATCGGGAGAGGCCACGGCACAGCTGCCGGTGCGCAAGAACTGCTGGCCCGCCAGCGACAGCGGTGCACGCAGAAAGGCTTCCATGGATTGCGCCTCGGCGATGCGGCCGCCGGCCAGCAGCAGCATGTCCTGCGCCACGGCCTGTGCGTGCTGCTGCTGGTGCGTGCTCATCAGCACGGCGGTGCGCTGACCCACCTGGCGCAGCAGTTCCAGCAGCACGAAGGCCTCGTAGCCCTCCAGCTCGGCCGTGGGCTCGTCCACCATCAGCAGCGCCGGCTCGGCCAGCGCCTCGCGCAGGATGGCCACGGCACGCTGCTGCACGGGGGACAGCTGCAGCGCCGGCTGGTCGAACATCAGCGCAAGCTCGGGAAAGCCAAAGGCCTGCACCTGGGCGCGGCACCAGTCGCGCAGCTCATGCGGCACCAGCTTGAGACGGGGGCGCGCCAGCTCCACGATGGCATCGAAGGTGCTGGCCATCATCAGCCTGGCCTGCTGCTGCACCAGGCGCGGCGCCTGCATGCCGCTGCTCCATGGCTGGCCCGCGTAGCGCGTGCTGCCCCAGCGGCGAAAACGCGGATTGGCGGCATTGAGATCGGCCAGCGTGCGCAGCAGGGTGGATTTGCCCGATCCCGAAGGCCCCAGCAGAACGGTGACGCCCCGGGCGGGCAGTGCGAAGTCCACCTCAGCCAAGATAACGCGCGCACCGAACGATGCGCCCAAACCCGCCACCTGCAAGCTGTAGTCCTGATTCAAAGCCGTGCCTTTCCTGTGATGCGTTGCGCCCCCAGGGGCCGTATTCCGTGAATCAAGACGGTCAGCGCACGCCTCGATGGGCCGGCAGTCTAAGCGGTTTCCCTTACATCAATCCGTCACAAAAAGAAACATTACTAACGCAAACGGGCGTTATTTCACACGATACAACCATCACATTGGCGTACCGATCCTTGGACCGCTGGCATTTTTCTCTGGGTTTTCCCAAAGCGATAGCCCCGGCGCATTCACGCCGGGGCCGTGCGATCAATCAAGTGTGTGGATGCTTCTGGTCCCTTACCTCCTTTCACTTACCCGAGACGTACGGGGACAAAGATCCTGTTGCCATCGCGCCAGATCAGCACGGCCACGGTCTTGCCGGCCTTGGCCATAGCGGCACGCACGGCCTCGATATCACCGGCAGGCGAGCCGTTGATGGACAGCAGCACGTCGCCCTGCGTGATGCCGGCCTCGGCGGCCGGGCCTGCGGCGTCGGCCACGACCAGGCCGTCCTTCACGCCGATCTGCTGCTTTTCCTCGGGCTGCAGCGGGCGCAGGGCCAGGCCCAGCTTGCCCTTGCCGGCGTCGGGCTTGTCCTTGGCCACCTTGGCGGCCTTGTCGCTGGCATCGCCCAGCACGGCGCTGAGCGTGCGGGCCTCGCCGTTGCGCCATATCTCCAGCGTGACCTTCTGGCCCGGCAGCGCCTGGCCCACAAAGGCCGGCAGATCGCCCGAGCCCACGATGGGCTGGCCATCGATCTTGCGCACCACGTCGCCGGGCTCCAGGCCCGCCTTGGCGGCGGGGCCGCTCTTGTCCACGCTGGACACCAGGGCGCCTTCGGGACGGTCCAGCTTGAAGGAGTCGGCAAAGGCCTGGTTCACCTCCTGCACGGCCACGCCCAGCCGCGCATGCTGCACCTTGCCCGTGGCCACGATCTGCTGCTGCACGCGCGTGGCCACCTCGATGGGAATGGCGAAGGACACGCCCTGGTAGCCGCCCGAGCGCGAGTAGATCTGGCTGTTGATGCCCACCACCTCGCCGCGCGCATTGAACAGCGGGCCGCCCGAGTTGCCGGGGTTGATGGCCACGTCGGTCTGCAGGAAGGGCACGAAGGAGTCGTCAGGCAGTGTGCGGCCCTTGGCGCTGACCACGCCGGCCGTCACGCTGCTCTCGAAGCCGAAGGGCGAGCCGATGGCCAGCACCCAGTCGCCCACGCGCAGATCGGCCGTCTTGCCCAGCGATACGGTGGGCAGGTTCTTCGCCTCGATGCGCAGCACGGCCACGTCGGTCTTGGGATCGGCGCCCAGCACCTTGGCGCTGAACTCGCGCCGGTCGGTCAGCTTGACGGTCACTTCCTTGGCGCCGCGCACCACATGGGCGTTGGTCAGGATCAGGCCGTCGCTGGAAACGATGAAGCCCGAGCCTTCGCCGCGCGTGGGCACATCGCGCTGCGGCTGGCCCTGGCCCATGCCCGGCATGCCGGGCACGCCGAAGCGGCGGAAGAATTCAAAGAACGGATCGTTGGGGTCCATGCCCTGCAGGCCCTGACCTTGGCCCTGGCCCTGCCGTGCAGCGGCCTCGTCGCCATCCTCGCCCATGGCACGCGAGCTGCCGACCACGCTGATATTGACCACGGCCGCGCCGTTGCGCGCCGTGATGTCGGCAAAGTTGGGCGCCACCACGGCGGCGGCGGGAGAAGCTGGAGAAGCGGTAGAAGCAGGCTGTGCTGCGGGCGCAAACAGCGACGTGGCGGCACGCGCATCGCCATGCACCACACCAACCAGACCGGCGCCCGTGGCGCCCAGGGCGCCGATGGCACCTGCGGCCACCAGGGCCAGCACCAGACGGCGGGGAGTGGACAGAATCTTGTTCATCGCAGACCTTTCCTCAAAAGCAGCGTTCCTTGCTGCGTTGAGGAGAAGTCTGAAGGGGCAGACTTAGGCGAGGCTTAGAACCCTCGCCGCGCATCTCAGATCAGCGCCAGCACCTTCTCCGGCGGGCGGCACAGCGCCGCGCCCTTGGGGGTGACGACGATGGGGCGGTTGAGCAGCACGGGGTGCTCGGCCACGGCGGCGATGAGCTGCGCATCGCTGACGGATGCATCGCCCAGGCCCAGCTCGGTGTAGACGGCTTCCTTGCTGCGCAGCAGCTCGCGCACGGGCACGCCCAGCCGCCGGACCAGGGCCTGCAGTTGCGCAGCGTCCAGGGGCTGGGCGATGTAGTCGACGATGGTCGGCTCCACGCCGTTGTCGCGCAGCAGGGCCAGCGCGCCGCGCGAGTTGCTGCATCGGTTGTTGTGGTAGATGGTGATGTCGGTGCGGGGTGCGGTGGTGTTCATGGGCCGCAGTGTAGGCCCATGAAAATACGCATCAGGCCACGGCTTCCTCGGGATGGGCATCGACCTCGCGGCCGGGCAGCAGCAGGTTCAGCCCCACCGCGACCAGGGCGCCGACGGTAATGCCCGAGCCGAAGACTTCGCGCACGAAGGCAGGCATGCGGGACAGCAGGTCCGGACGCACCGTGACCGCCAGGCCGCAGCCCAGCGAGACCGCGATGATCAGGCTGGCGCGCCGCGAGTGCTCGGCGCCGCTGAGCATGCGGATGCCGGCCGAAATGATCATGGCAAACATCATCAGCCCCGCGCCGCCGAGCACGGGCTGCGGAATCGTCACCACCAGTGCGCCCAGCACGGGAAAGAGGCCGGCCAGCAGCAGCATGACGCCCGTCAGCATGACCACGTGGCGGCTGGCCACGCCGGTCAGCGAGACCACGCCCACGTTCTGGGCGAAGGTGGACAGCGGAGGGCTGGACATCACGGCCGCGAAGGCCGAGCCCACGCCGTCGCACAGCATGCCGCTGGACAGGCGCTTGCCGTCGATGCGCGTCTGCGTGGCCGCGCCCAGGGCCATGAAGGTGCCCGTGGTCTCGACGATGGTCACCAGAAAGGCGATGGACATGGCGACGATGCCGGCCACCGGGAACGTCATGCCGAAGGTCAGCGGCTGCGGGATGGCGAAGACCGCGGCCTCGCTCACCTGGGTGAAGTCCATCAGGCCCAGCGCCAGGCACAGCACATAGCCGCAGGCGATGCCCAGCACCACGGCCGAGGCAGAGACGATGCCCCTGCCCCACTGCACGAAGCCGATCACCAGCACCAGCACGAAGCCGGCGATGGCCAGGTGGCCGATCGCGCCGTAGTCGCTGCGGCCCACGCCGCCCGCAGCCCAGTCCACGGCGACGGGGGTCAGCGACAGACCGATCATGGTCACGACCACGCTGGTCACGGTGTGCGGAAAGAAGCGGCGGATCACGGGCATGAAGTAGCTGCCCACGATCATCACCAGCGACCCTACCAGCGAGGAGCCCAGGATGCCGGCCACGCCATGCTCCAGCCCCACGCTGATGCCCGCGCCCACGAAGGCGAAGCTTGTGCCCATGACGCAGGGCAGCCGTATGCCCACGGGCCCCACTCCCCTGCACTGGACGATGGTGACCACGCCCGAGCCCAGCAGCGCTGCATTCACCAGCGCCACGATCTGGTCGGCCGGCAGCTTGAGCGCCCCGCCGAAGACCAGGGGCACGGCGATGATGCCGCCCAGCGCCGCCAGCAGGTGCTGCAGCGACAGAAGCACCGTGGTGATGAGCATTGGTGGACGGTCTTCCACCTTGTAAAGCAGTTGTTCCATTGTCTTGTCTCCTTGTGTCCTGGCCGTCGGCCTCTTCAGAGGCGCTTGTATGTATGTCGGGGCAGTGGTGCCGGAAAAGGGTGGGGGTCCTGAAAGTGCTGTCCGGGTCTTCGAGCCTCCTGGAGATGCTTCGGGGGAATGGCGCAGGGCGGCAGACCGGCACCCGCGATGGCCTGGGTGCCGGCCTGCCGCGCTGCAGGGAGATGTCAGTGGCCCGCTGCGCGCTCGAACAGCGTGCGGGCCAGTTCGCGGTGGCGTGTCAGCACGCGCGGCAGGTCGGCCGTGAGCAGGTGGCCGTCACGCACCACGACGCGGCCGTTGATGACGCTGGTGGACACGTCGGTGGGCGTGCAGAACACCAGCGCGGCCACGGGGTCATGGCCTGCGCCCGCGTAGCCCACGCCCGACATGTCGAAAGCCACGAAGTCGGCCGACATGCCCGGCGCCAGCGCGCCGATGTCGTCGCGCCCCAGCACGCGCGCGCCGCCCAGCGTGGCGATCTCCAGCGCCTCGCGCGCGCCCATGGCGGCAGGGCCGTGGCCCACGCGCTGCAGCAGCAGGGCCTGGCGCGCCTCGCCCAGCATGTGGGCGCCGTCGTTGGAGGCGCTGCCGTCCACGCCCAGGCCCACGGGCACGCCCGCATCGCGCATGGTGCGCACGGGCGCAATGCCCGAGGCCAGGCGCATGTTGGAGCACGGGCAATGCGCCACGCCCGTGCCCGTGCGCGCGAACAGCGCAATGCCCTCGGCATCGAGCTTGACGCAGTGGGCATGCCAGACATCGGGGCCGACCCAGCCCAGGCTTTCGGCGTACTGCGCGGGGGTGAGGCCGAATTTCTCGCGCGAGAAGGCGACGTCGTTGTCGTTCTCGGCCAGGTGGGTGTGCAGCGACACGCCGTGCGCACGCGCCAGCACGGCGGACTCGCGCATCAGCTCGCGCGTCACCGAGAACGGCGAGCATGGCGCCAGCACCACGCGCAGCATGGAGTGGCGTGCGCTGTCGTGGTACTGCTGGATCAGGCGCAGGCTGTCGCGCAGGATGGCTTCCTCTTCCTCCACCACCGCGTCAGGCGGCAGGCCGCCCTTGCTGCGGCCCAGGCTCATGGAGCCGCGCGCCGCATGAAAGCGCATGCCCATCTGCTGCGCCGCGGCAATGGAGTCGTCCAGCCGAGCGCCATTCGGATACAGGTACAGGTGGTCGCTGGTGGTGGTGCAGCCCGACAGCATCAGCTCGGCCATGGCGGTCTGGGTGGAGACGTGGATCATCTCCGGCGTGAGGTGCGACCACAGCATGTACAGGTTGGTGAGCCACGAGAACAGCTCCGCATCCTGCGCGGCAGGCACGGCGCGCGTGAGGCTCTGGTACATGTGGTGGTGCGTGTTGACCAGGCCCGGCATGACCACGCGGCCGCGCATGTCCAGCACCTGGGCCGTGCCGTCGTCCACCATGCGGCGGTACTGCGGCGGCAGATCGGCCGTGGCGCCCACCCATTGCACGGCCGGGCCGTCGGCCACCAGGGCGCCGTCGCGGATCTCGCGGCGCTGCGCATCCATGGTGACGAGTACATCGGCGTTCAGTGCGATCAAGGTCATGGCGTTCTCTTCTTCGAAATGGAAAAGCCGCCAGTCTAGGAAGGACAAGCCATTGTCGATAGCGCTGAATTCCGCCCGATGTGTCCACAAAAAGTGGACAAGTGACTAAGACTCACCGCCCCCCGGCAAACAACCTTGCCAGCGCCTGGCCGATGGACTGGGCCATCAACTCCCCCGCCGCGCTCAACTGCCCCCTGGCCCGGCCGGTCAGCACCAGCGTCTGCCGCCGCAGATGGGCATCGCGCAAAGGCACGAAGACCAGGGCATTGCGGCTGCGCTCCTCCATCACGTCCAGCGGGTTGAGCAGGGCGATGCCCTCGCCCAGCATGACCAGGCGCTGGATCAGCGCCATGGAGGTGGATTCGGCCACGGGCGTGACCTCGATGGCGTTGCGCGCAAAGGCTTCGTCCAGCAGGCTGCGGATCGACAGCGGCGGCGCGGGCAGGATGAGCGGATGGCCTATGCACTCGCTGAGCAGCACGGACGATTGGCGCGCCAGCGCATGCCGGGGAGGCACGATGGCGCCGATCTGCCATTCGCTGGTGGCCAGCGCGCGCAGCGCGGGGCGTTCGGACAGGTCGTAGGCCAGGCCCAGGTCGGCGTCTCCGCCTTCCACGGCGGCCGCGATGTCGCTCAAGGGCAGGTCGATGATGCGCACCACGATGCCGGGGTGGCGCTGGCGGAATTCATGCACCAGCGAGGGCAGCAGCGAGCCGGCCAGCCCCGTGGTCGCGGCCACGGTGATCTCGCCGCTGCGCGCGCCCTGCAGTTCGGCAATGCGCTCGCGCAGCGCCGCATGCTCGCGCAGCGTGGCGCGCACATGGGCCAGCACCATCTCGCCCGTCGGGGTGAGGCGCAGGCGCTTGTGGATGCGCTCGAACAGGGGCGTGCCCAGCTCGGCCTCCAGGTCGAGGATCTGGCGGTTGACGGCCGTGGGGGCCACGTGCAGATGTTCGGCCGCCTTGCGGATGGAACCGCGGCGGACCACTTCGTCGAGATAGCGCAGGACTCTGGCGTGCATGGCGCGAGCGTAGCGGGGTTTGCCGGGCCGCGCTTTGCAGCACCCGGCAGCGCAGGCTCAGCGGGCCGTGCCCGGGCGCTCGGCGCGCAGTGTGCGGCTGAGCATGATCACGGGGATCAGGCCCACCAGCACCAGGGCCAGCGACGGCAGGGCCGCCTCGCCCAGGCGTTCGTCGCGCGCGAGCTGGTAGGCCACGACGGCCAGGGTGTCGCTGTTGAAGGGGCGCAGCACCATGGTGGCGGGCAGCTCCTTCATCACATCGACGAAGACCAGCAGCGCCGCCGCCGCCGTGGAGCGCCTGAGCAGCGGCCAGTGCACGCGCGACAGCATGCCCCAGGCGCCCGTGCCCAGCATGCGGGCCGAGTCGTCCAGGCTGGGCGCGATGCGCGCATAGCCGCTTTGCATGGACTGCAGGGCCACGGCGCAAAAGCGCACCAGGTAGGCCCAGACAATGCCCACGGCGGTGGCCGTGACCAGGCCGGCAAAGCCCCATTCGGGCCGCACCTGCTGCACCCAGCCCACGGGCAGCAGCAGGCCGACGACGACGACGGCGCCCGGCACCGCATAGCCCAGGCTGGCCAGTTGCACCACGCCGCGCGTGACGGCCGACTCCTTGTGGCGGCGCACGGCAAACGCCAGGGCCACGGCGATGATGACGGCCAGCACCGAGGTGATTGTGCCCAGGCGCACGCTGTTGAGCGCCCAGTCGAGGAAGCGGTCCCAGGGCAGCACCGACCAGTCGGCCGCCAGCGGGCGCAGCATGAAGAACACGGGCGCGACAAAGCCCATGAGCACGGGCAGCAGGCACACCAGCCAGGCCAGCGCGCAGCGCCAGCCGCGCAGGCGCAGCGGCTGCGCCTCGGCCGAGCTGGCGCGGCCCGTGCTGCCGGTGACGAAGCGCATGCGCCGCTGGGCGCGCAGCTCCAGCTGCAGCAGCAGCACGACCAGCACCAGCAGGAAGGTGGCCAGCTGCGCGGCGGCAATGCGGTTGTCCATGGACAGCCAGGCCTTGTAGATGCCCGTGGTGAAGGTCTGTATGCCGAAGTAGCTGACCACGCCGAAGTCGGCCAGCGTCTCCATCACCACCAGGGCCACGCCAGCGGCCACGGCCGGGCGCGCCAGCGGCAGCGCCACCGACCAGATGCGCCGCGACAGCGGCGCGCCCATCAGGCGCGCGGCCTCCATCAGGTGCGCTGCGCGCTCACCCAGCGCGGTGCGCGCCAGCAGGTAGACATAGGGGTAGAGCGAGAAGATGAAGACCCAGACCGCGCCGCCCAGGCTGCGCACCTCGGGCAGGAGCCGGCCTTCCAGGCCATAGGTGTCGCGCATCCAGGTCTGCAGCGGGCCGCTGAACTGCAGGAAGTCGGTATAGGCATAGGCCGTGACATAGGCCGGCATGGCCAGCGGCAGCAGCAGCAGCCATTCCAGCTGGCGCCGGCCGCGGAAGTCGAACAGCGTCACGGCCGCCGCCGTGCCCGTGCCCACGATGGCCGCGCCCAGCGCCACCAGCAGGCCCAGCCAGACCGTGGTCCACAGATAGCCGGGCAGCACGGTGGCCGCCATCTCGCGCAGGATGGAGCCGGCCAGGGCATCGCCCTGCCCCACGGGCAGCCAGGAGCCGAGCACGGCCAGCACGGGCAGCATCAGCACCAGGGCCAGCAATAGCAGGGGAAGGGAGCGGAGTACGGACGACAGACGGCGCAAAGCGGAGGTCTCGGCTAGAGGATGAGGGGGAGGATCTGGCTGCCGGGCTATGGAACGGGCCGGGATCCGCGGCTGCCGCCGGCCTGTGGGCCGATGTGCCGCCGAGACCGGGCGTACCTGCAGGCTGCTGGAGTCGGCGGGCTCCGGGCATGCCCTTGGCCCGCCAATGCAAATGCGAATTCTATTCATTTGCGCGGTTCTACAATCGCCGCATGTTTTTGACCGTCTCCCAACTCGAGGTGCGCTACCCGGGCCGCGACAGGCCTGCCGTGCAGGGCGTCACGCTGAATCTGGCCGCTGGCGACATCGGCGTGCTCATCGGCCCCTCGGGCTGCGGCAAGACCACGCTGCTGCGGGCCGTGGCGGGCCTGGAGCCCGTGAGCGGCGGCGAGATCCGCATCGACGGCCAGCTCGTGGGCAGCGCGGATTTCTCGCTCCCTCCCGAGCAGCGGCGCATCGGCATGGTGTTCCAGGACTATGCGCTGTTCCCCCATCTGAACGTGGGCCGCAACGTGGCCTTCGGCATCCACCATCTGCCCAAGGCGCGCCAGGCCGAGCGCGTGGCCGAGGTGCTGGAGCTGGTGGGCCTGGCCGGCAGTGCAGGGAGGTTTCCGCATGAGCTGTCGGGCGGCCAGCAGCAGCGCGTGGCACTGGCCCGCGCGCTGGCGCCCAGCCCGCAGCTGATGCTGCTGGACGAGCCCTTCTCCAACCTCGACGTGGACCTGCGCGAGCGCCTGGCCCACGAGGTGCGCGGCATCCTCAAGGCTGCAGGCGCCACGGCCCTGTTCGTCACGCACGACCAGCTGGAGGCCTTTGCCATCGGCGACATGATCGGCGTGGTCCACCAGGGGCAGCTGCAGCAATGGGATGACGCCTATTCGCTGTACCACCGCCCTGCCACGCGCTTCGTGGCGGACTTCATCGGCCACGGCGTCTTCGTGCCGGCCACGCTGGCGCCTTCCGGGGCCGGCGGCGTGGTGGCGCGCACGGCGCTGGGCGATCTGGTCGATCCGGCCACCTGCCCGCTGCCTGCGCAGTTTCCGGGCGGCGAATGCGATGTGCTGCTGCGCGCCGACGATGTGGTGCACGACGATGCCTCGCCCGTACAGGCACGCATCCTGCGCAAGGCGTTTCGCGGCTCGGAGTTCCTCTACACGCTGGAGCTGGCCAGCGGCCACAGCGTGATGGCCCATGTGCCCAGCCACCACGACCACGCGGTGGGCGAGTGGGTGGGAATCCGGCTCGACATGAATCACGTGGTCGCCTTCCCGCGAGAAACACAGGGCGCCCCGCAGTCCGCTGCAGCCTGAACCAGCGGCGTCCGCCGCGCCGTCCGGGCTTTGTCATTCGACGGTCACGGGTGGAACCCAGAATCAGTCACATCTTGTGACAATTCAAGGCCACCCATGTTTGCTCTGGACCCCTCCTCCACGCAGCACCCTGCAGCGGATCAGCTACCCGACCCTGCACCTGTTCCCGCGCTGGCCCCGGCGCCCGCCGCGCCGCGCCTTGTGGCCCGTGCAGGCCAGCTCAGCCAGCCCACGGCACCGATCGCGCCCGAGGCCAGCAACGAGGATGTGCACCGGCTGTTCAGCGAGCAGCCCCTGCTCGAAACCCTGGCCGTGGTGGCCGGTGACCGGCCGCTGGGCCTGATCAACCGCCAGCGCTTCATGGAGCAGTACGCGCGGCCCTTTGCGCGCGACGTGTTCGGCCGCCGCAGCTGCCTGGTATTCACCGACACCGCGCCCATGGTGGTGGCGGCCGGCCTGCCCATCGACCAGCTGGTGCAGCAGGCGCTGGCCAGCGGCAGCCGCGTGCTCAAGGACGGCTTCATCACCGTGGAGGAAGGCCGCTACGCAGGCATAGGCACGGGCCACGCGCTGATGGCCGCCATGTCCGACATCGAGGCCGACAAGACGCGCCAGCTCATGGCCAGCATCGACTACGCCAGCCTGATCCAGCGCTCGCACCTGGTCGAATCCGACCGCGTGCTCGCCAGCCAGCTGGCCGACCACGGCCTGCTCTGGGAGCCGCGCGACGTGGTGGGCGGCGATGCGTATTTCTTCCGCGCCACTCCGCAGGGCCTGCTGGGCTGCATGTTCGACTGCACGGGCCACGGCGTGCCGGGCGCCTTCATGACGCTGATTGCACTGTCCTTTCTCGAACAGGCCGTGGCGCCTGCAGGTATCGGCACTGGCACCGGCACCGGCGCCGCCATCGACCCCGGCGCCCTGCTGGGCCAGATGAACCGCTACATCAAGCGCGTGCTGCAGCAGCGCAGCCGCGACGTCCAGCCCGCCTGGGGCGCACCGGCAGCGCCCGCCGATGGCCTGCCCGCCGAAAAATCCTCCAGCGACGGCCTGGACGCCGCGCTGTTCCTGCAGTCGCCCTGCGGCACGCAACTGCGCTTTGCCTCGGCCCGGCTGGACCTGCTGGTGGCGCCGCCCGGCGTGCAGGAGGCGGCTCAGGTGCAGATCCATGCCGGCGACAAGCTGGGCATAGGCTATGCGACCACGCCCGACGACGCGGCCTGGAGCACGCAGGAGCTGGAGGTCGCGCCCGGCTCGCTGCTGATGGTGGCCACCGATGGCGTCATCGACCAATTGGGCGGCCCGCGCCAGATCGCCCACGGCAGAAAGCGCCTGGCGCGCTTCCTGCACGAGCAGCACGACCGCCCCGCCGCCCAGGCCTGCGCCGAATTCCGGCAGGCCTTTGCCCAGTGGCAGGGCACGCAGCGCCGCCGCGACGATGTCTCGCTGCTGGTGTGGCGCAACCAGGCCCTGCAGCCATGAGCCCGTCCGAATTCGCGCACCTGCGCGCCCAGGCCGAGCACAACGGCCTGCTGCTGTACTACGCGGGCACCTTCAACCCCAATGTGATCCAGGCGGCGGCCGACACGCTCAAGTGCCGGCTGGCCAGCGAGGACGGATCGAGCAGCGCCAAGCGCAAGCTGTTTTCCACCTTCATCGAGATGGCGCAGAACGTGCTGCACTACGCGGCGCCGCTGCCTGCCTCTGACGCCGGAGCCAGCCAGGCACTCGGCGAACCCGTGGCGCAGGGCGCCATCGGCGTGGGCCGCATCGATGCACCGGCCGGTGCCCCGGACGCGGGGGCCGATCAGGCACAGGCGCGCTTCTGGATTGCCTGCAGCAACGCCGTGCGCCGCGAACATGTGCCGCGCCTGGCCGCCAAGCTGGACGCCGTGCGCGCCATGAGCCACCCCGAAATCAAGGCCGCCTACAAGGCCCAGCTGCACAACACCGACCACAGCGCCAGCGATGACATCAGCCGCGGCGCGGGCCTGGGCTGGCTGACCATTGCGCGCGACGCCTCGGCACCGCTGCAGTACCACATCGCCACGGGAGAGGACGCCGCAGACACCGCGCCCCATGCCGTGTTCCACGTCAAGGCGCTGATCTGAGCGCCGGGACCCCTTCCCGAATCCGAATGACGCCGCCATGCAAGCACTGAAATCCGAACGCACTTCCGTCACGCCCGAAGTGGTCTTCTCGCCGGCCGAGCAGCTTTTGCGCATCGAAGGCGAGTGCTATCCCGAAAACCCGCTGCCCTTCTTCAACCCCCTGCTGGCCATGCTGGGCCAGTACTTCGAGGCCAGCCAGCCCGCACGCTTCGTGGCCGAGGTGAAGCTGCAGTACATCAACAGCGCATCGACCATGGGGCTGCGCTCGCTGTTCGAGCTGCTCGACCATGCAGGCAGCAAGGGCACGGACATCCGCGTGATCTGGGCCTTCGACGAGGAAGACGACGCCATCGAGGAACTGGGCGCCGACCTGGTGGAGGACTTCGCCAACCTGGTGCTGGAGCGACAGCCCTACAGCAACTGAGGGGGGCCTGCTCCGCCCTGACCTTCAGGCCAGCGGCTTGCCCATGAGCACCGTGGTCAGGCCGCAGTCCCATTCCTCGTCGGGATAGGTGTCCAGCGTGGCATAGCCCTGCGCCGTGTAAAAGCCCAGGGCCTGGGTGTTGAAGCTGTCGGTCTCCAGGCGCACCTGGGCGTGGCCGGCGGCGCGCATGGCCTGCTCCGCATGGGCCAGCAGCGCACGGCCCACGCCGCGCCCCTGCCAGGCCGGCAGCACATGCAGGGCGCCGATGAAGTCATCCACCCAGTCCACGAAGCCGGCGACTACGCCGCCGCACTCGGCCACCCAGAACAGGTGGCCGCGCGACTGCACGTACTGCCCGGTCTTGCCGGAGGCGCAGAACTGCGCATGCTTGTCCGCCGTCAGCTGGGGCTTCCAGGTGCTCTCGTAGGTGGCCCAGAGAACGGCGTTCAGGGCCGGAAGGTCATCAGGCCGCGAGGGCCGAAGCGTGAGGGTGTCTGTCATGTCGCTGGCAGCGTTCAGGCCTGGCGCAGCCGGTCCACCTCGGCATGCAGGTCCTGGGCCCAGACGCGGCGGTCGCGGCCTTCGGCCGTCTGCGGCTGGCCATAGTGGACGACGGCCACCAGGTCGTCGGCGCACAGCGTGCGCCAGATGGAGCCCAGCAGGGTTTCGTCGCCCTCGTAGCTGGGTGCGTGGCTGATCTGCCCGGTGGCGCCGTCGATGAAGCGCAGGCCCACGGGCAGCACGGGCGCATCGATCTGCACGGCCGCCTGCAGCAAATTGGCATGAAAGGGCAGCAGCTTGCGGCCGTCGCCCGTCGTGCCTTCGGGGAAGATGGCCAGGATCTCGCGGCGCTGCAGGGATTCCTCCATGCTCTGCACCATGCGCCGGGCATCGCGGCGCGAGGTGCGCTCGATGTACAGCGTGCCCGCCGCCGTGGCCAGCGTGCCGATCAGCGGCCAGCCCTTGACGTCGGACTTGGAGATGAAGCGGCAGTGCCGCGCCGCATGCAGCACGGGAATGTCGAGCCAGGAAATATGGTTGCTGACCATGAGCATGGGGCCCTGGCGCGGCGGCTCGCCCTGGATCTCCAGGCGCACGCCCGCATGGGCCAGCAACTGCAGGGCCCAGGCCTGCACATGGGCGTGCTGGCGCGCCTCGGGCAGCTGCGGAAAGCGCAGGGCCACGATCCACAGCCCCTTGCACACATGGCCGAACAGGCGCGCTGCGCGCAGCGTGGCGCGCCCTCCCCTGCGCAGACGGCTCATGTTCAGCGGCGTTCGAATGCCACGCGGCCATCGACCAGCGTGCAGCGCACACGGGCCGGCAGCTCGTAGCCGCCGAAGGGCGTGCTCTTGCCCTGGCTGGCCAGTTCCTGGGGCTTCACGGTCCAGGCCGCCTGCGGATCGACGATGCACAGGTCGGCCACGCCGCCCTCGGCCAGACGGCCCAGTTGCTCCTGCAGCTCGCCCAGCGCCGATCCCAGCACCTGCACGGGCGATGCCGTGATGGCGGCCAGTGCGCGGCTCAGGGGCACACCGCTTTCCTGCGACCACTTGACGGCCAGCGACAGCAGCAGCTCCACGCCCGTGGCGCCGGGCTCGGCCTCGGCAAAGGGCAGGACCTTGGCGTCTTCATCGACGGGCGTGTGGTCGGAGACCAGGGCGTCGATGGTGCCATCGGCCAGCGCGGCAGACAGCGCATCGCGGTCGCGCTGCTGGCGCAGCGGCGGCGTGACGCGCGCGCTGCTGTCGAAGTAGCCGATATCGGTATCGGTCAGGTGCAGCGAGTTGATGGACACGTCGGCCGTGACCTGCAGGCCTTCGGCCTTGGCACGGCGCACCAGTTCCACGCCTGCGGCGCTGGACAGGCGGCACAGGTGCACGCGCGCCTGGGTGCCGCGCATCAGCTCGAAGATGGTGTGCAGCGCAATCGTCTCGGCCGCCACGGGCACGCCGGACAGGCCCATGCGCGTGGCCAGCGGGCCGCTGGCGGCCACGCCCTTGCCCAGGTACAGCTCCTGCGGGCGCAGCCACACGGTGTAGCCGTAGGTGGCCGCATACGCCAGCGCGCGCTGCAGGGTCTGGGTGCTGGTCATGGGCACTTCAGCCTGGCTGAAGCCGATGCAGCCGGACTCGGTCAGCTCGGCCATCTCGGTCAGCACCTCGCCCTTGAGGCCCAGCGTCAGCGCGCCCAGCGGGAACAGGCGCGACTGGTGCAGCTTCTCTGCGCGGAACTTGAGCATCTCCACCAGGCCCTGCTCGTCGAGCACGGGGTCGGTGTCGGGCGGGCAGACCAGGCTGGTCACGCCACCGGCCACCGATGCAGCCATCTCGGACTGCAGCATGCCTTCGTGCTCGTGGCCGGGCTCGCGCAGGCGCACGGCCAGATCGACCAGGCCCGGCAGCACCCAGCAGCCGGCGGCATCGATCTCGCGTTCTGCGGCAAATCCCTCGGGCGCCTTGCCGATGGCCAGCACCTTGCCGCCATCGATGGCCACGTCGGCCTGCTGGTCCAGGCCCCGTGCCGGGTCCATCACTCGGCCGTTGCGGATGAGTATCTTCATGGTTTGCTACCCCGTAGACCGCAGGCGGCGCATGGGCTGCGGCCTGCGGCGATCAAAAACATTTGCATTCACAAAAAGCGCCTGGACTCAGTCCAGGACACCGGGCATGGAAAAAGCATGGCCCATCTCAGGGACGCCGAGCAAAGGCCGCCCTGCAGCGAGGGCGTCGCCGGCTGCCCGTACGCCCCCCTCCCGCGTAGCGAGAGAGGGGGAAGCGACGCAGTCGCTCAGGGGGTGCTTCATTTCAGGCTTCGTTGCCGGCCACTATCGACATGACGGCCATGCGCACGGCGATGCCGAACGAGACTTGCGACAGGATCACGGCCTGCGGGCCATCGACGACTTCGGAGTCGATCTCCACGCCGCGGTTGATGGGGCCCGGGTGCATGACGATGGCGTCCGGCTTGGCCAGGCGCAGCTTCTCGGCCGTGAGGCCGAAGCTCTTGAAGTATTCCTGGCTGGACGGCAGCAGGGCGCCGCTCATGCGCTCGTTCTGCAGGCGCAGCATGATGATCACGTCGCAGTCCCGGATGCCCTCTTCCAGCGTGTGGAAGACGCGCACGCCCATCTGCGCCAGGTCCGGCGGCACCAGGGTGCGCGGGCCGACGACGCGCACTTCGGCCGCGCCCAGCGTGGTCAGCGCATGGATGTCGGAGCGCGCCACGCGCGAGTGCAGCACATCGCCCACGATGGCCACGCGCAGGTTGGCGAAGTCCTTCTTGTAGTGGCGGATGGTGTACATGTCCAGCAGCCCCTGCGTGGGGTGGGCGTGGCGGCCGTCGCCGGCATTGACCACGTGGACATGGGGCGCCACATGCTGGGCGATGAGGTAGGGCGCGCCCGACTCGCTGTGGCGCACGACGAAGATGTCGGCGGCCATGGCCGAGAGGTTGGCGATGGTGTCCAGCAGCGACTCGCCCTTGCTGGCCGAGCTGCGCGCGATGTCCAGGTTGAACACGTCGGCCGACAGGCGCTTGGCCGCGATCTCGAACGTGGTGCGCGTGCGTGTGCTGTTCTCGAAGAACAAGTTGAACACGCTCTTGCCGCGCAGCAGCGGCACCTTCTTGACCTCGCGGTCATTGACGCTGACGAAGTTGGCCGCCGTGTCCAGGATGTGGGTCAGGATGTCCTTGGACAGTCCTTCGGTGGACAGCAGGTGGATCAGTTCGCCGTTCTTGTTGAGCTGGGGATTGCGCTTGTACAGCACGGTCAGGCCTCTTGGATGCGGAATTGGAAGACGCCGGCGTCATCGCGCGCCAGCGACAGCAGGCGGTCGGCCGGCAGCGCGATGCGCGCTGCGGCGAAGTCGGCCTGGAAGGGCAACTCGCGCCCGCCCCGGTCCACCAGCACCGCCAGGCGCACGCAGGCCGGGCGGCCGTAGTCATAGAGTTCGTTGAGCACGGCGCGCACGGTGCGGCCGGTGTAGAGCACGTCGTCCAGCACCAGGATGTCGGCGCCGTTCACGTCAAAGTCGATCTGCGTCTGGGCGCTGGTGGCCATGCCGCGCTGCGCGAAGTCGTCGCGGTGCAGGGCCGAGGACAGCACGCTGGGGTTGCCGGGCAGGTTCAGGTCCTTGTGCAGGCGCTCCACCAGCCAGGCGCCGCCCGAGGTGATGCCGGCCAGGCGGGTTTCAGGCCCCATGAGGCTGCGCACGCCGCGCAGCAGTTCGCGGTACAGGGCCTCGGCGTCCAGCACCAGGCTGCCGGCTCCCGCAATGGATTCACTCATGGAAGACTCCTCAAAAACTGTTCAAGAATGATGCAGGCCGAGGCCGCATCGGCATCCCTTGCGCCACCGGCCAGGGCCTCGGTGGTGCTGTAGCGCTCGTCCACCTCGTAGACAGGCAGGCCGAAGCGGCTCTTGAGCTGGCGGCCGAATTTCTTCGCCCGCGCCGTGTTCTCGTGCGCATTGCCGTCGGGGTGGTAGGGCACGCCGATGACCAGCGCATCGGGCTGCCACTCCTTGATGCGCTCGCCGGCCTGGGCCAGGCGGGCCTCGCCGGCCTCGGCGCGGATGGTGGGCAGCGGGTTGGCCGAGCGCAGCATGCGCGTGCCCACGGCGCAGCCCGTGCGCTTGGCCCCGAAGTCGAAGGCCACGAAACTCTGGAAATGGGAGGGAACGGTGGGCGGCACGGCCGTGCCGGCTGCCGCTGCTGCCTGGGACTCGGGAGCGGGCAGGCTCATGCGCGCCCCGCTTCGGGCGAGATCATCCAGCGCTGCAGGCCCAGCAGGCCCAGGGCGCGGTCATAGCGGTCGTCGACCGGGGTGTCGAAGATGACGTTGGCGTCGGCGCCCACCGTGAGCCAGGCGTTTTCGGCCAGCTCCGACTCCAGCTGTCCCTCGCCCCAGGACGCATAGCCCAGGGTGACCAGCAGGCGCTTGGGGCCTGCGCCGTCGGACAGGGCTTCGAGCACGTCCTTGGAGGTGGTCATCTCCAGGCCACCGGGAATGGTCATGGTCGAGGCGTAGGCGGACTCGTCGTCGGGCGCGCCTTCGATGACCATGGGGTCGTGCAGCACAAAGCCGCGATCGGTCTGCACGGGTCCGCCGTTGAAGACACGGTTGCCGCGAAGGTCCTCGCGGCCCAGGGCCAGATCCACCTTTTCCAGCAAGCCTTCCAGCGTAAGCTGCGAGGGCTTGTTGATAATCAGACCGAGCGCACCGCGCTCGCTGTGTTCGCACAGGTAGATCACACTGCGCGAGAACGCTTCGTCTTCCAGGCCAGGCATGGCAATCAGGAAGTGGTGCGTCAGATTGATAGGCGCAGTTTCAGCAGACATAACCACGGATTTTACCGGCGATCCATGCCACCTTCTTACCCTGTGGGCTTGGTCTGGCTGCGGCGCGACCTGCGCCTGGCCGACCACGCTGCCCTCTACCACGCGCTGCGCCAGTGCAGGCAGGTGCATTGCGTGTTCATCTTCGACGACGACATCCTCGCCCCCCTGCCCCGTGCAGACCGGCGCGTGGAGTTCATCTGCCAGAGCCTGGGCGAGCTGGACGATGCGCTGCGCGAGGCCTCGGGCCGCGCTGACACCGGCCTCATCGTGCGCCGCGGCCGGCCCGCTGAGCAGATCCCGGACCTGGCCCGGCAGCTCGGCGCACAGGCCGTGTTCTGCAACTGGGACGACGAGCCCGAAGCCCTGGCCCGCGACGCCCGCGTGCGCCAGGCCCTGGCCGCCGAGGGCGTGGCCCTGCACAGCTTCAAGGACCACATGGTCTTTGCGCGCGACGAGGTGCTGACCCAGGCCGGCGCGCCGTTCTCGGTGTTCACGCCGTACAAGAACGCCTGGCTGCGCCAGATCACGCCCTTCTTCCTGTCCGCCTATCCCAGCGAGCGCGACCTGCCCGAGCGCCTGGCCCCGCGCCCCGAAGGCGAGCGCCGCCCCGTGCCCACCGCAGCCGACCTGGGCTTTGAGGCCGGCACGCTGGACGGCCTGCGCCTGCCCACGGGCTGCGCTGGCGCCGAGGAGCTGCTGGCCGACTTCCTGCCGCGCCTGCCGCGCTACAAGCAGGCGCGCGACTTTCCCGCCGTCAAGGGCCCCAGCTACCTGAGCGTGCACCTGCGCTTTGGCACGGTCTCCATCCGCCGCCTGGCAAGGCTGGCCTGGGAGCAGACGCAGAGCCAGCCCCATGATGCCGAGGGCGCCGCCACCTGGCTGTCCGAGCTGATCTGGCGCGACTTCTATTTCCAGATCCTGGCCCACCATCCGCACGTGGTGCACGCCAGCTTCAAGCCCGCCTACGACGCCATCGTGTGGGATACCGGCCCCGAGGCCGATGCGCTGTACGCCGCCTGGTGCGAGGGCCGCACCGGCTATCCGCTGGTCGATGCCGCCATGCGCCAGCTCAACACCACGGGCTACATGCACAACCGGCTGCGCATGGTGGCGGCCAGCTTCCTGGTCAAGGATCTGGGCATAGACTGGCGCCGGGGCGAGGCCTGGTTTGCGCGCCAGCTCAACGACTTCGACCTGGCGGCCAACAACGGCGGCTGGCAGTGGGCGGCCTCCACGGGCTGCGACGCCCAGCCCTGGTTCCGCATCTTCAACCCCATCACGCAAAGCCAGAAGTTCGATGCCGATGCGCGCTTCATCGAGCGCTACGTGCCCGAGCTGGCCCGCCTGCCCGCCGCGCTGCGCCACGCGCCCTGGCAGGCCCGGCCGCTGGAGCTGGCCGAGGCCGGCGTGGTGCTGGGCACGGACTACCCCCATCCCGTGGTGGACCACGCAGCCGCGCGCGAGCGCACGCTGGCCCGCTACGGCGTGGTCAAGCAGGCCGGCTGAAAAACCTGCTGGAATAAAAAAAGAGCAGCGGATGCTGCTCTTTTTTGTTCAGGCCACCAGCCTTCAGGCCCCTTCGCCCAGGGGCTCGCTGTCCACCTGCTGCGCCTGCAGCGACTGCGGCGCCAGCGGGCCGCCGCTGATGCTTCCGCCCTGCAGGGAGTAGTGCTGGATCAGGCCCAGCAGTTCCTCGTCCGAGTAGGGCTTGCCCAGGTAGTGGTTGGCGCCCAGCTGGCGCGCCATCTCGCGGTGCTTCTGGGCGATGCGCGAGGTGATCATGACCACGGGCAGGTCGCGCAGGGCCTCGTCGGCGCGGATGTTGCGCAGCAGGTCGAAGCCGTCCATGCGCGGCATCTCGATGTCGGACAGCACCAGGGTGGGGCGTTCCTCGGCCAGGCGTTCCATGGCCTGCAGGCCGTCGGCCGCCAGGGCCACGCGGTAGCCTTCGCGCTGCAGCAGGCGCTGGGTGACGCGGCGCACGGTGATGGAGTCGTCCACCACCAGCACCAGCGGCACCGAGGCCGGCCCTGCGCTGGCCAGCACGGCTTCGCCGTCGCCCTGGCCTGCGGCGCGCTCGGCCTCTTCGGTCCGGGCGCGCACCTCGTCGCCATAGACGTTGGCCAGCGCCACGGGGTTGTAGATCTGCACCACGGCGCCCGAGGCCAGCACCGACATGCCGGTCAGGCCGGGCAGGCGGGCCAGCTGGGGGCCGAGGTTCTTGATCACCACTTCCTGGTTGCCCAGCACTTCGTCCACGTGCAGCGCAATGCGCTGCGCCGCGCTGCGCAGGATGACCACGGGCCGGGTACGGCCCACGGTTTCCTCGCTGCGCAGCGAGGACTGCCACAGCGCGCCGGCCCAGTAGAACGGCAGGGTCTCGCTGCCGTCTTCGAAGCTGTGGCTGGCATACGCCTGCTGCAGCAGCTCCAGCGGCGCGCGGCGCACGATTTCCACCAGGCTGGCGGGCACGCCGACCAGCAACTGGCCCGCGCGCAGCATGACCACCTGGGTGACGGCGGTCGTCAGCGGCAGCACGAGGCGGAAGGCACTGCCCCGGCCCGCCTCGCTGTGGGTTTCGATGCGGCCGCCCAGCGCGTTGACTTCGGAGCGCACCACGTCCATGCCGATGCCGCGCCCGGCCACGCCGGTCACCTCGGTGGCCGTGGTGAAGCCGGGCTCGAAGATCAGGCGGCCGGCATCCTGCTCCGTCAGCGTCTGGTCCTCGGGCCACAGGCCCTGGGCCACGGCCTTGTCGCGGATGCGCTGCAGGTTCAGGCCGGCGCCATCGTCCTCCACCGACAGCGCCACGTCGTTGCGCTCCTGGCTCAGGATGATTTCAATGGTGCCCATGGCGGGCTTGCCTGCGGCGGCACGCTGCTCGGGCGACTCGATGCCGTGGGCCACGCAGTTGCGCAGCAAGTGCTCGAAGGCCGGCATCATGCGGTCCAGCATGCCCCGGTCCATTTCAATGGTGCCGCCCAGGATGTTCAGCCGCACCTGCTTGCCCATCTCCTTGGAGGTCTGGCGGACCACGGCGTACAGGCGCTCGGCCAGGGAGTCGAACTCCACCATGCGCGTGCGCAGCAGGTCGCGCTGCAATTCGCGGGCCTGGCGGCCCTGGGCGACCAGGTCGTCCTCGGCGCCGGCCATGTCGCGCTGCAGGTTGCGCTGCACGGTGGCCACGTCGTTGACCGACTCGGCCATCATGCGGGTGAGTTCCTGCACGCGCGTGAAGCGGTCGAACTCCAGCGGGTCGAAGCCCACGGCCGAATCCTTGGACAGGGCCAGGCGCGACTGCATCTGGCTCTCGGCCTGGACCTCGATGTCGCGCAGCTGCATGCGCAGGCGCTCCAGGTTGCCGGCCAGTTCGTCCAGCGAGCCACGGGCCTGGGCCAGGCGCGCATCGACACGCGAGCGCGCAATCAGCACCTCGCCAGCCTGGCTGATCAGGCGGTCCAGCAGCTGGGCGCGCACGCGCACCGTCTGCTGGGCACCGGCGCGCAGCGGCGCAGTGACAGGCGCTGGCACAGGGGCCGCGGCCGCCGGTGATCCAGCCGCTGCCGATGCGTCGGAGGCCGCAGCCGCTGCGGGCTCGTCGTGGGAGATTTCATCGCCCAGGTCCAGCGGCGCTTCCTGCGCCTGCTCACCGGCCACGCGCAGCACGTCGAAGCCGGCCTGCAGCGCGTCGAAGCTGCCCAGCAAGGGCTCGATCTGCTCGGCGGTCGGAGATTCGCCATCGACCCGCTCCACGGCAGATTCAAGGCGGTGGGCCATCTCGCCCAGGCGCATGGCGCCCGCCAGCCGGGCACTGCCCTTGAGCGTGTGCAGGGCGCGCAGGGTTTCGTGGCGCGCCTCGTCCAGCGAGGGCCGGCCATGCCAGCGGCGCAGCGCGGCGCCCAGGCGGGGCAGCAGCTCGATGGCCTCTTCCTCGAAGATGGGGAACAGGTCGGGATCGACCTCGTCCAGCGCATCGATGTCATCGTCCAGGTCGCTGCCCACGGCCACGGCATGGGCGATGGCCTCGTCGATGCGGCGCTGCAGCTCGGCTTCGTGGCGCGCATCGTTGACCAGGGGGCGCATGGAGTAGGCCAGGGGCGCCACCGACGGTGTCTGCGCCTGGGCACCGGCGTCGAGCACGGCGTCCGTGCCATCGCTGGCGTCCTGAGGCTCCAGCTGGTCCAGTTGGTCCAGCTGCTCCAGCGCGTCCAGGCGGCTGTCCGGCGCGTCTGCGGCCTCAATGTCCAGCGCCAGAAGGGCCTGCAGGGCTTCTTCCACGCCCGGCTGGGGCGTCTTGAGGAAACCGGCGGCGAACTGGTGCAGCAGGCGCTGCACTTCGTCGGAGGCCGCCACGCAGGCGGCAACCTGGTCGGGCGTGCCACAGCGCTGCGGCTGCAGATGGGTCAGCGTATGTTCCAGCAGGCGCGCCAGGTCCGACAAGGCCTTGAAGCCCACGGTGGCCGAGCTTCCGGCCAGCGAATGCGCAAAGGCGACGGCGTCGTCGGGCACGGGCTCGCCGGGCTCGGTCGCCCATTGCTGCAGCGTCAGGTCCAGGCGGCGCGACCATTCGTCGGCCTCGTTGAGGTAGACGTTGTACAGCGGCGCGCTGATGCGCAGGCCATCCACGATCTTGAAGCCATCGGCGTCGATGCCGGACAGATCCTCGTCGCCGGACTTTTCGGCCTGCGGGGTTTCTGCCTCGGGCACCTCGGGCGCCTTGACCGGCTCGACTGCGTCGGATGCTTCAACCGCTTCTGGCGCTTCCGGCACCTCAACCGTTTCTGGCACCGCGATCATCTCGATCGCTTCGGCGGGTGCCGCTGCCGGTGTCAGGCCCAGATCCAGGTCCAGCCCCTCGAAAGGCGCCAGGGGCACGGCGGCTTGCGGTGCTTCAGTTTCAGTTTCAGTTTCGGCCTCGATGGCTTCGGCTTCGATGGCGGCGGCCTCGGGCAGCGCGGGCGGGTCGCCCGCGACGACGGCCAGGGCCTCCTGCTCGCTGTCGCGCATGGCGGCTTCGAAGGCCGCAAAGTCCAGTTCCTCGACGGCGTCGGTGGCCAGTTCGGCAGGCGCCTCGGCGGCTTGCGGCGTCAGTGCCTCCAGCGACTCCTGCGGCGCGGCGGCCGAAGGCTGGGGGTCCGGCTCCAGCAGGTCGAAGTCCAGCGCAAAGTCCAGCTCGCCAAAGGGCTGGGCGGGCTGGACGGGCTGGGCGGGCGTGGCCTGCTCGGGCGCATCCAGGTGTTCTGCCTGCGGCTCCTGGGCCACGGGCGCGAATTCCTCGATTGCGGCGGGTGCGGGTGCGGGCTCGAGTTCGGGTTCGGGCTGTGCGAGGGGCTCGGCACGCGGTGTGCGCGGCACCAGGGCCACGTCGGCGCGCAGGCCTTCCAGGCGCATGGCATCGGCCGCAGCGCGGAAAGGCGTGGCCTGCCAGGCGTCGGCCTGGTGGCGCTCTATGGCCGAGGCCCAGGCGCCAAAGGCGCGCAACGCATCGCTGGCCAGCTCCTGCATGGGCTGGGGCATGGCCTTTTGCTCGGCCAGCCAGGCGTTGAGCATCTGCTCCATGGCCCAGCCGGCTTCGCCGAATTCATCCAGGCCCACCATCCGCGAACTGCCCTTGAGCGTATGGAAGGCGCGGCGCAGCGTGGTCTGCTCGCTGAGGTTGCCCGGCTCGTCGGCCAGGGCGCGCAGGGCCTGCAGGCCGTTGTCCACCACCTCGCGGGCCTCTTCCAGGAAGATGCCCAGCAGTTCGTCGTCCGAGTCTTCTTCCGAGACCGACAGGCCGGCCGGCGGGGGCACGGGCGCGGACACGGATGCAGAGACGGATTCGGAGACGGCTTCAGGCGCAGATTCGGCTGCGGGCTCTGGCTCGGCCAGGGACTGGTCCAGCTGGAAGACCGGCTCGGCCGGCGCTTCGAGGGCCTTGGCGAATTGCGCCAGTTCCGCGGCATCGGCCAGCGCGTCCTGCTCGGCGGCCGCGGGCTGCGCCAGCGGCTCGGTCGCGATGTCCACGGGGGCCGGGGGCGGCGGGGGCGGCGTGGAGGGCGCGGCAGATTCCGGCTCGGCGATGGCGTCCTGCGGCACGGGCAGCGGCTGGGCCACGGCAACGGCTTCGCGCTGCGGCGGCACGGCGGCGGTGTCCAGGGCGGGCAGTTGCTCGGGCGCCTTGCCCGCATCATCGGCCCGGTGGCCGCGACGGCCCATGAGGATGCGCAGGCCGCCTTCGGCCTCGTCATAGACGAAGAGCTTGCGCGCCATGCTGCGCTGGTAGCTCAGCATGTCGATCAGAAAGCCCATGGCGCCCAGGCTGTTGCCCAGTTTCTCGAACACCTGGGGACGTTCTGCGTCGTCGATCTCACCCAGCACCAGCCGTTCCACGGTCTCGCGCATGCGCTGCATGGCCTGCGTGGCCTGGTCCAGGCCCAGCACGGAGAGCACGCCGCGCATCTGCGCCATCTGGCCCGAGACGGGTGCCAGCACGGTGGCATCGGCAGGATTGCGGAAATATTGGTCCAGGTGCCGCTCGGCCTCGGCCAGCGTGGCACGCAGCTCGCCCACGACCGAGCCCATGGTCTGGTGGTCGCTGGCCTGGCGGTACAGCTCCTCCATCCAGGGCTCCAGCGGACGCGCGGGCGCGCCCTGCAGCGATTCCTCCAGGCGCTGGACCAGGTTGGCGGACTGCTCGGCCAGTTCCTCGTCGCCCATGTCCATGGTGGCAAAGGCCGCCTGCAGGTAGAGCACGGAGGTGGCCACTTCCATGGCCAGTTCGGCCGGTGGCGGCTCGCCGATGCGGGCCACGGTTTCGGCCACCTTGATCAGCATGCGCGCCAGGCCATGGCTGGCCGGGTGCAGCTTGACCAGGGATTCGGCCACCTGGGCGAACTGGTCCACCACGGTCTTGGTGCGGGCACGGTCGCCGCCGGCCAGGGCGGACCAGGTATCGGCTGCCGTGGTGATGCGCTTGCGCGCCTGCACCAGCACCGCCGGGTCGTAGCGGCCAAAGCGCGTCTGCTGGTAGTCCACCTGGGGCTGGGCCTGCATGCCGTAGGCCTGGCGCACCGCCTGCAGGGCGGCGCCAGCCTGCTCGGCAGGGCGGGCCTGGGCGCAGAAGAACAGCAGGTCCTGCAGCAGCCGCGCCGGTGGAGTTCGATCGCCCTTGGCCATGGCCGCGTACTGCATGAGCACGCGCGAGGCCATGCGCTTGACGTACAGGTCGACCACGATCATCCCGCGCGACTGCGCGTCGAAGAAGCCGGCCGCCACCTTCCAGAAGCTGCGCGCGGTGACATCCTCGGTCTGGCCCACGGCAAAGCGCAGGCACAGGTCGCGCATCTGGGCGGCGGCCTCGCGGTCGTCGCTCTTGACCATGCGCAGCACCACGCCGTCGAGCAGGGCCCGGGCATCGGGGCCGTAGGCCAGCGGCTCGGGCTGGCGCGCCCACTCGGGCTCGCGCGCGCGGCGCTCGGCAGGCCACAGGTCGGCCGGGTGCACCTTGTCGTTGCCGGCCAGCGCCTGGGTGTCGCGGTATTGGGGAAACAGGGCCACGGCCGAGACGGTCTTGCCGGCCAGCACGGTTTCCAGGTATTCGATGAGCGCGAAGCTGGCGCGCTCCAGCGTGGCGGCAGCCTGGTCGGTGCACAGCTCGGGGCGCTGCACAAAGCGCTGCACGGCGCTTTCCATGCCGCGCAGCACCAGGGCCGGCGAGCCCAGGCCCACCATTTCGAGGGCGCCGCAGGCCTGGTGCAGTTGCTGGCGGGCGATGCGCAGGGCCGAGGTGTCAAGCTCCTCAAGGTCCGAGGCGCGCGCCGCATCGGCATCGCGCACGAAACGGGCCACCGCCTTGCTCGCCCCTTCCAGCGACTTGCGCAGCTCATCGAGCACCCAGGCCAGCGGGCCCAGGTCCTGTTCGGTGTGCGCGGCCTGCGCCGCGCCCGTTTGCGATTCGTCAACCACTGACATGGACAGTTCCCCAAGCCCCTAGGGCCTGTGCATAGCTATGTTGGACCGGGTCAGGCAATCTTGAAACGCGCCACCGACTGGCGCAGTTCCTCGGCCATGTGCGAGAGTTCGCGCACCTGCTGTGCCGTGGTGCGCGTACCTTCGCCCGTCTGCTCGGTCACCGCGAAAATGTGCTGGATGTTCTCGGCCACGTCGTTTGCCAGAACGGCTTCGCGCGAGGTGGACGAGGAGATCAGCTCGATCAGCTCGGCCAGATGGCGCGACACGGAGTCGATCTCGGTCAGCGCGGTGCCGGCGGAGTCGGACAGGCGGGCCCCCTCGACCACACCCTGGGTGGAGCGCTCCATGGCGGCCACGGCATCCTGGGTGTCGGTCTGAATCGCCTTCACCAGCGCCGCGATCTGGCGCGTCGCGTCGGCCGAGCGTTCGGCCAGGCGCTGCACTTCTTCGGCCACCACCGAGAAGCCGCGACCGGCTTCACCGGCCGATGCGGCCTGGATGGCGGCGTTCAGCGCCAGCACGTTGGTCTGCTCGGTAATGTCGGAAATCAGCTCGGTGATTTCGCCGATCTCCTGCGAGGATTCACCCAGCCGCTTGATGCGCTTGGAGGTTTCCTGGATCTGGTCGCGGATGGAGTTCATGCCGCCGATGGCGTTCTGCACGGCCTTCAGGCCCAGGTCGGCAGCTTCCAGCGACTGGCGCGCCACCTGGGCAGATTCCTGCGCCTGGGTGGAGACCTCGTTGATGCGGCCGGCCATGTCCAGCACAGAGCGGCCGGTTTCGCGGATCTCGCGCAGCTGTTCGGTCGATGCGGCCAGCAGCTCGGTGGAGTTGGCATCCACCTCGGCCGTGGTCTGCGCCACGCGTGTTGCCGTGTTCTGCACGCTGCCCACCAGGGCGCGCAACTCTTCCACCGTGTAGTTCACCGAGTCGGCAATGGCGCCGGTGATGTCCTCGGTCACGGTCGCTTCCTGCGTCAGATCTCCCTCGGCCACCGACTGCAGCTCGTTCATCAAACGCAAAATGGCGGCCTGGTTGGCGTCGTTGATGCGCTTGGCTTCATGCTCCTGCACGCGCGACTCTTCCTGGCGGCGTTCGGCAGCTTCCTGGCGCAGGCGGCTGTCGAGCAGCTGCACGCGGGACAGGCCCACGCCGCACAGCAGCACCAGCACGGTGGCCAGGGCCAGCAGGCCCATGGGCAGCGAGCCGATGCCGGCGCCGCTTTGCAGCTTGGTCTGCAGGTCTTCCAGCTGGCGGCGCAGCGGTTCGCTGTCGGCGTTGATGGCGGTCTGTGCCTCGCGGGCGGAGACCAGGCCCTGCAGGTTGCCCAGAATGGCGCTGGCCTCGGTGCGGGTCTCTTCGTAGAGCTTGATCAGTGCCTCGATCTGCTCGCGGGTCTGGGCGTCGCGCGTGGGGGGCAGGCGCAGTTCGCTGCTGCCGCCCAGCAGGCTTTCGGAGATTTCCTTGAACGAGTTCAAGTCCTTGCCCAACAGGAACACGGCCTCGGGGCTCACGCCTTCGGCGGTCTGGAATTCGTTGGCCGACTTGCCGATACGCTGGGTCAACATCACCAGCTGGCCTGCGGCCGAGATCTCGGCGGGGCTGGCGCCCTGCTGCAGCTTGAGCGAGGAGATGGTTTCGGCGATCTCCAGCAGGTCCGAGGACTGGCGGTTGATGGTGCGCAGCGCGTCGCCGACCTGGGTCAGGATCTGCTTTTGCTCCATCACCACCTTGGCGCTTTGCTCGGCGCGCTCCATCAGCGGCATGATCTGGCCCAGCTCGTCGGCGTAGGCGCCGCCCAGCGGGCGCACGCCCATGGAGTCATCGCCCGAGGTGAGGGCGCGCACGTTGCGCGCCAGCACGCCCGCACTGTCTTGCACGTCCGCAAAAGAAGGTGCCGCGCCGGTCAGCGCCTGCGACACCGACTTGGCAAGGCGCTGCGACTGCATCAGGGCCTGGCCGGTGGCGGCCAGCTGCTGTGCCGAGCCGTCCGCCTGGCGCAGAGCCCATGCCGCCGCCAGCACCAGGGCCAGCACGGAAACGCCCAGCAGCGTGGACAGCGTGCGCTGGTGGCGCGCGGCAGGCGCGCGGCCCAGCAGCGGCAGGACCACCGTTTCCTGGTCCAGGACTGCGCCGGCGTCGCCCGGCATGGCGTCGGGCGCGCCCTGCACGGTCATGGACGCATCGAGTGCGTACATATCCTGGGAGACGGTGTCTCCGAGCATGCTGTTGTCCGCGCCCGAGCCGGAGTCGGCCGGCTTGCGTTGGAAGCGATTTGCAAGACGTTGCAAGAATGACATGGGACGACCTTCAGAAACTCAGGCGCGAATGCTCAGAAACTCGGAGGTTTGGGACAGGCGCTGCAATTGCAGCTCCTGCCAGCGGTGGCCCGCTTCATCGATATGCACGGGGCCGAAAAAGGCGGGGGATTGCTCGGGCGCGGGCTCGGTGCGCACAAAGGCGTCGGCGCTGCGCAGGCCCTGCAGGCGATCCACCAGCAGGGAGGCGTTCACCTCCAGCGCGGCATTGAAGGCCAGCAGGCTGGACTCGGCCAGCGCCGGTTCGCTGCGCGCCACGCCATGGCCCAGCAGGCTGGCCAGGTCGATCACCCCGGCCAGGGTGCCGCGCAGGTTGGCAATGCCCAGGAACCAGGGCTTTGTATAGGGCACGGGCTGTACGCCGGCCCAGGGAAAGATCTCGCCGGACTGGCCCAGCGGTATCAGATAGTTGCGCCCGCCGGCCTGGACGGCCAGCCAGGCCGCCACCTTGACGCCTTCGCTGCGTGCGGCCTGGAGACGGCCGGCCAGACGGGATTGCAGATCGCGCAGTGCTTCACGGTTCGCCATGGCCAGCGCACCGCGTCAGTTCAGCGCCGCGATCTTGGCCTGCAGCTCGCCTGCATCCACCGGCTTGGTGATGTAGTCACGCGCGCCCTGGCGCATGCCCCAGACCCGGTCGGTTTCCTGGTTCTTGCTGGTGCACATGATGATGGGCAGGTCCGCGTACAGCGGGTCGCGCGTGATGGCGCGCGTGAGCTGAAAGCCGTTCTGGCCGGGCATGACCACGTCCATCAGGATCAGGTCGGGCCGGTCTTCGGCCAGGCTGCGCAGGGCCTCTTCGCCGTTCTCGGCCGTACGTACCTGCAGTCCCTGCTTTTGCAGCATGTCGGACAGAAACATCAGTTCGGTCTTGGAATCGTCCACGACCAGGACTTTGCGGATGGGCATCAAAGTGCTCCTATGGTTTGCTTGCCGAACTGCTCCACGGCCTGCAGCAGCTGGTCTTTGGTGAAGGGTTTCGTGAGGTAGTCCTGGCAGCCCACCATGCGCCCGCGCGCCTTGTCGAATACGCCGTCCTTGGACGAGAGCATGACCACGGGCGTATCGGAAAAGCGCGCGTTGCGCTTGATGATGGCGCAGGTCTGGTAGCCGTCCAGCTTGGGCATGAGGATGTCGCAGAAGATCAGCTGGGGCTGATAGTCGTTGACTTTGGACAGTGCGTCGAAGCCGTCGTCGGCCAGGAGCACTTCGTGCCCGCCCTGTTTGAGGAAGATTTCTGCGCTGCGGCGGATGGTATTGCTGTCATCCACCACGAGTACGCGCAAGGGTGCGCCCGATGTCGTCACTGAGAAACCTCCCGGAAATGTATGAGTCGGCGCGGGTGGTCCCGCGCTCAGATTTCGACCATCTCAAAGTCTTCTTTACGTGCACCGCATTCGGGACAGGTCCAATTCATGGGCACGTCATCCCAACGCGTCTGGGGTGCGATGCCATGCTCGGGGCAGCCTTGCGCCTCGTCATAGATCCACCCGCAGATCAAGCACATCCAAGTTTTAGGGTCGGTCACAGCTTAAAGGGCCTTCACATAGAATGCAACGATTGTATCTAGTCATAACCACCCGCCACGGCCTTCGCTGGCGGGGCGCAAACTGGGCTGAGCCATGGCATTGAACCCCTCCAACTCCCCCAGTCCCGACACCGAATTGGTGGACGAAACCGCTCCCGTATGCGTGCTGGTCTTCAACGCCAGCGACCCCTGCGGAGCAGGTGGCCTGTCGGCCGACATCGCCACCATCGCCTCGGTCGGCGGTCATCCGCTGCCCGTGGTCACGGGTGCCTACGCACGCGATTCGGCCAAGATCTTCGAGCATTTTCCCTTTGACGACGAGGCCGTGGCCGAGCAGGCGCGCGCCGTGCTGGAGGACATACCCGTGTCCGCCATCAAGGTCGGCTTCGTGGGCAGCCCGGGCAACCTGGCGGCGATCGCCGAGATAGCTTCCGACTATCCCGACATCCCCATCGTCTGCTACATGCCGGACCTGTCGTGGTGGGAGGAAGACCCGCTCGACCAGTACATGGACGCCCTCAAGGAGCTTGTGCTGCCGCAAACCTCGGTGTTGGTTGGAAGCCACAGTACGCTGTGCCGCTGGCTGCTGCCCGACTGGAGCAACAGCCGCAGCCCCACGGCGCGCGACATCGCCATGGCGGCCGAGGCCCTTGAAGTGCCCTACGTGCTGGTCACCGGCATCCCCCTGCCCGACCAGTTCGTGGACAACGTGCTGGCCACGGCGCAGTCCGTGCTGGGCAACAGCAAGTACGAGATGTTCGACGCCACGTTCACCGGCTCGGGTGACACCCTGTCGGCCGCGCTGGCGGCCCTGGTGGCCAGCGGCAACGACCTGGGGCTGGCCACGCAGGAGGCGCTGGAGTACCTGGACCGCAGCCTGGACAGCGGCTTTCGCCCTGGCATGGGCCACTTCATCCCGGACCGCATGTTCTGGGCCCAGCCCGAGCCCGAGGACGAAGACGCCGAGGCCGCCGAGCCGCTCACCGAGCTTGACGCCGACACCCAGGCCATCGAAGGCTTCGTGATGCCGCCCCATGACACCAAGCATTGAGGCAGGCCGCCCCTGAGCGGCTGCGCCCTTGGCTTGGCGCCTCTGGCTTGTTCCCCGCACATGGCAGACTCCTGCACTATGACCACTGACCTGAATATTCCCCTGTTCGAACGCGCCAAGGCCGTGATCCCCGGCGGCGTGAATTCACCCGTGCGCGCCTTCAACGCCGTGGGCGGCACGCCGCGCTTCGTGCGCCGTGCGCAGGGCGCGCATTTCTGGGACGAGAACGCCCAGCAGTTCACCGACTACATCGGCTCCTGGGGTCCGATGATCCTGGGCCACGGCCACCCCGAGGTGATGGCCGCCGTGCAGGCCGCCGCGCTGGAAGGCTTCTCCTTCGGCGCGCCCACGGAGCGCGAGGTCGTGCTGGCCGAGAAGATCCTCTCGCTCATGCCCTCCATGGACATGGTGCGCATGGTCAGCTCGGGCACCGAGGCCGGCATGAGCGCGCTGCGCCTGGCGCGCGGCTTCACGGGCCGCAACAAGATCATCAAGTTCAACGGCTGCTACCACGGCCATGCCGACGCCCTGCTGGTCAAGGCCGGCTCGGGCCTGGCGACGTTCGGCGCCTCCTCCTCGGCCGGCGTGCCGCAGGACGTGGTCAAGGACACCGTGGTGCTGGAATACAACGACGTGGGCCAGCTCGAAGAGGCCTTCGCCCAGTTCGGCGACCAGATCGCCTGCGTGATCATGGAGCCCATTGCCGGCAACATGAACTTCGTGCGCGCCAGCGTGCCCTTCACGCGCCGCATCCGCGAACTCACGCGCGAGCATGGCGCGCTGATGGTCTACGACGAGGTGATGACCGGCTTTCGCGTGGCCCTGGGCAGCGCCCAGAGCCTTTACGCCCAGCAGATCGAAGGCTTTGCGCCCGACATCACCGTGCTGGGCAAGGTCATCGGCGGCGGCATGCCCATGGCGGCCTTCGGCGCGCGCCGCGAGATCATGGAAAAGCTCTCGCCCCTGGGCCCGGTCTACCAGGCCGGCACGCTGTCGGGCAACCCCATTGCCACGGCCTGCGGCCTCAAGACGCTGGAGCTGATCAGCGAGCCGGGCTTCCACGACGCCCTGCACGCGAAGACCGGCCGCCTGATGGCCGGCTTCAAGGCCGAGGCCGACGCCGCCGGCGTGCCCTTCAGCGTGGACCACCAGGGCGGCCTGTTCGGCTTCTACCTGCTGCCCGAGCTGCCCAGCACCTGGACCGAGGTCATGAAGACCGATGGCGCACGCTTCAACCGCTTCTTCCACGGCATGCTGGAGCGCGGCCACTACTTTGCGCCCGCCCTGTACGAGGCCGGCTTCGTGAGCGCCGCGCACACGGACGCGGACATCGACAAAACCATCGAAGCCGCGCGCGAAGTGTTCAAGACGCTCTGATATCCGCAGATATCTTCCCTTGCACGCCAACGCCACGAACGCCGTACCCCGGCGCTGGCGTGCAGGTCACATCACTCGTCGTCGCCCTGGTCCACGAACTCCACCAGCTCCGGCAGCATCTCCAGCTGCTGGATGGCATCCTTGAGCCGCAAGCCGAAGCGTGATTCCGGCCGCCCGAAGGCGCCCTGCGCCAGCCGCAGCGCCGCCGTTGCCTTGATCCATTCCACCTCGAAGGCATAGCGGTCCGCGTGCTGCTGGACACCCATGCGCTTGATGTGCTCCAGCGCCAGCTCCACGGCGCAGTCCACATCGACTTCGCTGTCGTCCCTGTCGGGATCGTCGACCATCAGATCGATCAACTGCTGCAGCGTGCTCTGCACCAGCCCCAGCGAGGCGTGCATGGCCTGCTGCCAGGTGGGCAGAAGGGGTGGTTGGGGAGAGGTCGCCTGCGCGGCGGTGAGAGGGTGCATGTCTTGGCTCCTGTTGGAATCAAGGAACCACCCGCGCCGCTTCGACACGGAAACAGGTGGACGGGATGTTCGAAGCACGTCAACAGCCGTGCGGACGCCCTTACGGGTAGTCCCATCCCGCCCATAACCGGCAGGACTCGCGCGCACGAACGCACCAGCCCCAAAGATCTGGACATGACAGAACCCCGCTTGTCGTTGGGGGTCACAAACGCTGTTGAAAAGGTGCTTCGACACACCAAGCCTTTCGGCCTGCAGCAAGTGTAATAGCTGAGTACTTCAAAACACGGCCGAGCGCAGCGACGGCCCGCCTCCACCGCCCGTATGTCAGCGCCTGCGTCGGGCCGCCTGCGGGGTTGCAGTCCTGCCGAAGGACAGGACTGCCTCGTCATCTGACTCGCCGTGATTGTTTGAACGTAGCGCGCAGCGCGAAGTGAGTTTCACGGCGAACCCCGCAGGCGGCCCGACGCAGGTCGCCCCGCAGCGAAGCGAAGGGGTCGCGGACATTCGGGTCGCCTTTTCTTGGCCTACGTTCTTTTGGCGAAGCAAAAGAAGGTAGGTCGGCCGCCGGGCCGAAACCCGGCCTCGAAAAACAACGACCCGGCAGGGTCAAAAACGAAACCCAGCCCTTACCAAAGCGAAGGCCCGTTCAGCCCAAGCGAAACGCACCCCGCGCCCTCTCCACCTCACCCCTCACCACACACCCCAAAGCATGGTCATTGACCAACCCCATGGCCTGCATGAACGAATAAACGGTCGTAGGCCCCACGAACTTCCACCCGAGCTTCTTCAGCTCCTTGGACAGCTCCCGGGACTCGGCCGTCTCGGACACGGGCCCGTCACCGGTCACAGGTGCAGGTGCATGGCGCCAGAAGAAGGCCGACAGCGAGCCTTCCGCCTCCACCATCTCCAGCGCCCGCTGCGCGTTGTTGATCACGGCCTCGATCTTGCCGCGATGCCGCACGATGCCCGCATCGCCCAGCAGCCGCAGCACGTCGTCTTCGGTGAAGCGCGCGACCTGGTGGAAGTCGAAGCCCGCAAAGGCCGCGCGGAAGTTCTCGCGCTTGTTGAGGATGGTCAGCCAGCTCAGGCCGGACTGGAAGCCTTCGAGGCTGAGTTTCTCGAACAGGCGCCGGTCGTCGGTGACGGGAAAGCCCCATTCACGGTCGTGGTAGGCCAGGTAGCCATCCGTGGCGGCGCACCAGTGGCAGCGCGGCCGGCCGTCAGGGGCGGTGAACAGGCGGGACATGGTCAGGATTTCCCGGGCTCGGGAGAGGGGAGGGACAGCAGCCAAGCCGCCATCTGCAGGGATTGCACCGTATCGAGGTGCGGGTGGCGCGGCATGATGGCGCGGCCCCATTCGCCGGCCCCGCCCTCGCGGATCTTGCGCGCCAGGTAGTCGGCGGCATCTTCGCGGGCCCGGTAGCGCTCGGCGATCTGCTGGAAGGACGGGCCCACGTAGTGGCGCACCAGGCCGTGGCAGCGCAGGCAGTCATTGCCTTCCACCAGGGCCTTGCCGGCGGCCAGCTGCGCGTCGGCTGTCACGGCAGCGGCGGCCGGGGCCGCATTGGCCGCCGCCGTGGTGGCCCCGACAGCCGGCCCGCGCATGATGCGCCAGCCGATGTTGAAGACACCCAGAGCCACCAGCAGCATGAAGACCACGAGCGCCCAGCCCAGCCAGCGGGGCCGGTGGGGGGCGTCGTCGCCCTCGTCGTCTGCGCCAGGAGGCAGTTGGCCGGCCATCAGTGGCGGAAGTGGCGCACGCCGGTGAAGACCATGGCGACGCCGCGCTCGTTGGCGGCGTCAATGACTTCCTGGTCACGCATGGAGCCGCCGGGCTGGGCCACGCAGGTGGCGCCTGCGTCAACGACCACGTCCAGGCCGTCGCGGAAGGGGAAGAAGGCATCGCTGGCCACGACCGTGCCCTGCAGGCTCAGCTTGGCGGCCTCGGCCTTGATGGAGGCGATGCGTGCCGAGTCCAGGCGGCTCATCTGGCCTGCGCCCACGCCCATGGTCATGCCGTTCTTGCAGAACACGATGGCATTGCTCTTGACGTACTTGGCGACCTTCCAGGCGAACAGCAGGTCCTGCAGTTCTTCGGGGGTAGGCTGCTTGACGGTGACGACCTTGAGGTCGGCCAGGGCCAGCTCATGGTTGTCGGCGGTCTGCAGCAGCAGGCCCGAGCCGACGCGCTTGGCGTCCATGGCGTTGCGGCCCTGGTCCCAGGCGCGCTCGCCGCCGGCAGGCAGGGCGATCTTCATCAGGCGCACATTGACCTTGGGCTTGAAGATTTCCAGCGCCTCGGCCGTGAAGTCGGGGGCCATCAGCACCTCGACGAACTGCTTGACCACGGCCTCGGCCGCTGCCTTGTCCACCGTGCGGTTGAAGGCGATGATGCCGCCGAAGGCGCTGGTGGGGTCGGTCTGGAAGGCCTTGGCATAGGCTTCGTGCGCGTCCTTGCCCACGGCCACGCCGCAGGGGTTGGCGTGCTTGACGATCACGCAGGCCGGCTGCTCGAAGCTCTTGACGCATTCCCAGGCGGCGTCGGCGTCGGCGATGTTGTTGTACGACAGCTCCTTGCCCTGCAGCTGCTCGCCCGTGACCAGGGAGCCGGGGGCCGGATACAGGTCGCGGTACAGGGCGGCCTGCTGGTGGCTGTTTTCGCCGTAGCGCAGGTCCTGCACCTTGGTGAAGTGGCCGTTGCTCTGGCCGGGGAAGGGGCTGCGCTCGGGCACGTAGGCTTCGGAGAGCTTCTCGTCCTCGAACTTCACGCTGGACAGGTAGTCGCTGATGGCGCCGTCGTACTGGGCGATGCGGTTGAAGGCGGCCACGGACAGCGCAAAGCGCAGCTTGTCGGACAGCTTTCCGTTGGCCTTGAGTTCACCCAGCACGGCCTCGTACTGGCCGGCGTCGGTGATCACGCCCACGTCGGCCCAGTTCTTGGCGGCAGAGCGCACCATGGCCGGGCCGCCGATGTCGATGTTCTCGATGGCGTCGGCCAGCGTGCAGCCGGCCTTGGCCACGGTGGCCTCAAAGGGGTAGAGGTTCACCACCAGCAGGTCGATGGTGTCGATGCCGTGCTCCTTGAGGGCCGCCATGTGGGCGGGCAGCTCGCGGCGCGCCAGCAGGCCGCCGTGGACCTTGGGGTGCAGGGTCTTGACGCGGCCGTCCAGCATTTCGGGGAACTGGGTGACTTCGGCCACCTCGGTCACGGGCAGGCCGGCCTCGGCCAGCAGCTTGGCGGTGCCGCCGGTGGACAGCAGCTTGATGCCCAGGGCGTGCAGGCCTTGGGCGAATTCGACGATACCGGTCTTGTCAGAGACGGAGAGCAGGGCGTTCATGGGCGTCAGTGCAGGGAGTTTGAAGAAATGGAGATTCGTGCCGCTCAGAGCATGTCGTGCTCGAGCAGCTTCTTGCGCAGCGTGTTGCGGTTCAGGCCCAGCCAGTCGGCAGCGCGGGACTGGTTGTTGTCGGCCTGGGTCATCACCACTTCCAGCAGCGGCTTTTCGACCAGGTGGATCAGCATGTCGTACATGCCGTTGGGCTTTTCGCCGTCGAGATCGCGGAAATACCCCTCCAGGCTTTCACGCACGCATTGTTCGATGTTCTGGTTGCTCATACTGTCATTCCTGCGGGCTCTCCGAATTCGGCGCTTGTGGCGCCGGCATCGATGGCGGCCGGTATCCGGTCCATCTGTGCGCCCAGGGCGTCCAGATAGTCGGCCACGGCCTGCCATTGCACCGCGCAGTCCTCGATGGTGTTGATGTGTTGTCTGAATGCTTCACCGCCCGGCAGGCTGCGCAGGTACCAGGCGATGTGCTTGCGCGCGCTGCGCACGCCGGTGCCCTCGCCGTACAGGCTGTAGTGGTCCTGCAGGTGGTCCAGCAGCAGCCGGCGCAGCTCGGCCACCAGCGGCGGGGCCATGTGCTCGCCCGTGGCCATGAAGTGCGCGATCTCGCGGAAGATCCAGGGCCTGCCCTGGGCCGCGCGGCCGATCATCACGGCGTCGGCGCCCGTGTAGGCGAGCACGTCGCGCGCCTTCTCGGGGCTGGTGATGTCGCCATTGGCCACCACGGGCACGCGCACCGCCGCCTTGACGGCAGCGATGGTGTCGTACTCGGCAAAGCCCTTGTAACCCTGCTCGCGCGTGCGGCCGTGCACGGTGAGCATCTGTATGCCCACCTCCTCGAAGCGGCGGGCCAGCACCACGGCGTTCCTGTGCGCGTCGCACCAGCCGGTGCGCATCTTCAGCGTGACGGGCACGCCGTGCGGGGCGCAGGCCTCTACAACAGCCTGGGCAATCTCCACGGCCAGGGCCTCGTTCTGCATCAGGGCCGAGCCGGCCCACTTGTTGCAGACCTTCTTGGCCGGGCAGCCCATGTTGATGTCGATGATCTGGGCGCCGCGGTCCAGGTTGTAGCGCGCGGCCTCGGCCATCATCTCGGCGTCCGTGCCCGCGATCTGCACCGCGATGGGGCCGGGCTCGCCTTCATGGTTGGCGCGGCGCGAGGTCTTGAGGCTGTTCCACAGGTCCTTGCGCGATGTCACCATCTCGCTGACCGCGTAGCCCGCGCCCAGGGCCTTGCACAGCTGGCGGAACGGCCGATCCGTCACCCCGGCCATGGGGGCGACGAACAGGCGATTGGCCAGGGCATGGGGGCCTATGGACAGGGGTGGGGAGGACATCGGAAAAGCCGGGGAAAATGCGCGCGCCGAGCACAAAACGGGCGGCAACAAAGGACCAAGATTGTACCTGCCCAAATTTTCAGCAGGGCTAAAACCGGGCCGTCAAGACGGCCAAGCAGCGAAAACAAGACAGTGCGCAGTTTTCATGGTGTGGGCACGAAGGTGCGCACCTGGCCCGGAACGGCCTGCAGCCCGTAGGCACCGAGCCGGCCCTGCCACCAGCGGCGGTTGAATTGCACGTCGGGAGAGACCTGGTCGTCGGGCATGGGTCGCAGGCCGACCTTCTGCAGCCCGGCTTTCGGCTGCCCGGCTGCCTGCGGCCCAGCCTCCAGTCCCAGGTCCAGCGCCTCGCCGTCGGCCAGCGGGCCGCGCACCACGGCCATGGCCTTGCGCCCGTCGGTCACCCAGGCGTCCAGCACCAGGGCCGGGCCGGGCTCGGACCCGGCCAGGCTCACGCAGCCTTGCAGACGCGGCTCCAGGCCCAGCGGCTCCAGCTCGCGCTGCAGCTGCTCCAGCCTGTCGCCCACGGCCAGGTCCGGCAGGGTGCAGCCCTTGGCCTGCAGCGCCTTGCCCCAGGCGGAGGGCGGTGCAGCCTGGGCGGGCGGCGCCTGGGCAGCGGCCTGAGCCACCACGGTGGTGTCCTTGCCTGGCGGTGGCTGCAACGCAGCGCAGCCGGCCAGGCCGGCTGCTGCCATTCCCAATGCCGCCCATCCCGCCCATCCTGCAATCCGCCCTGTCTGCATGACGCCCCCTGTGCTTGTGGTTCCGGACCAGGCCCCACGATAGCTTCAGGCCGACAAGGCGTCAGCCAGCGCAGACCTACACTTGGCAGCACCTATGGAATTCTGGATCCATCAATTGCTGAGTTGGTTGGCGCTGCCGCAGTTCGGCCTCAGCACCGTGTTCATCGTGGCCCTGATTTCGGCCACGCTGCTGCCGCTGGGCTCCGAGCCTGCGGTGGTGGGCCTGCTGCAGCTCAACCCCGATCTGTTCTGGCAAACGGTCTTCGTGGCCACAGCCGGCAATACGCTGGGCGGCGCCATCAGCTGGTGGATGGGCCTGGGTGCCCACAAGGCCTGGCGTGCGGCCCGCGAGCGGCGGCGCGCCGGACTGCCCGAGGATCTGCGGGCCAAGCCGCCCCGCGCCCTGTCCCGCCACGAGCGCCGCGCCCGCGTGTGGCTGCGCCGCCTGGGCGCCAAGGCCTGCCTGCTGAGCTGGCTGCCCGTGGTGGGCGATCCGCTGTGCGCCGTGGCCGGCTGGCTGCGCCTGCCGTTCTGGCCCTGCGTGTTCTACATGGCCATCGGCAAGTTCCTGCGCTATGTGGTGATGACGGTGGTGCTGCTGCAGCTGCTGCCGGCCTCCTGGGCCAGCTGAGGCCGAAGCCCTCCCACCGAAGCCCTCCCCTTTTTGCGATCTACGCCTGCGGCTCACGCGCCCAGGGTGCCAGCGCGAAGTGCGCCGCCAGGAAATCGATCAGCGCCTGCACGCGCGCCGGCCGGGCGCGCCCCGGCGGCGTGACGATGTGCAGGGCGATGGAGGGCACCTGCCAATCGTCCATGCAGGTCTGCAACACGCCGGACTGCAGGTCTTCCCAGGCCAGGAATTCGGGCTGCAGGGCCAGGCCCAGCCCGGCGCGCAGGGCCGGCGCCAGGCCCTCGGCATTGTTCACGCGCATGGCCGTGGGCACGACCTGGGCGAACTCGCCGCGGCGCGCATGCACGAAGCGCCAGGCCTCGCCCAGGCGGCTGTGCACGTAGCGCAGCGCGCGGTGCTGCGCCAGCTCGCGCGGATGGGTGGGGCGGCCGTGGCGCTCGAAGTATTCGGGTGATCCCACCAGCAGCAGGCGCACCGTGCACAGGCGCCGTGCCAGCAGGCTGGAGTCGGGCAGCGAGGAGATGCGCAGCGCGATGTCGAAGCCCTGGGCCACGACGTCGATCAGCTCGTCGCTGAAGTGCAGGTCCAGCGTGACTTCCGGGTGCTCGGCCATGAAGGCGGGCACGGCCGGCGCCAGGTGCGAGATGCCGAACGACATGGGCGCCGCAATGCGGATGGGGCCGCGCAGGCTTTTGGACTGCTCGCTGATCTCGGCCTCCACGGCCTCGCCCTCGGCCAGGATGCGCGCGGCGCGCTCCAGCGAGGCCTGGCCGCTGGCCGTCAGCGACATGCGCCGCGAGGTGCGGTGGAACAGGCTGGTCTTGAGCCGCGTCTCCAGCCGCGTGATGGCCTTGGAGATGGTGGGCTGGGAGACGCCCAGGTCGGCGGCGGCCTTGGCGAAGGAGCCCGTCTCGGCCACCTTGGCGAAGACAGCCCAGGCTTCGAGGTCAGGAAGTCTTGGCATGAAAGTTTTGGAATAGATGTCTTTGCATATTTTCTATTCTCTTCTTGATCTGCAAAACATAAAGTTCATCCATCGCAACACACAACGCAGCAGGAGAACACCATGATCGAACGCCGTCCCTTCCAAGCCCTTGGCGGTGCCAACCACGGCTGGCTCGATGCCAAGCATCACTTTTCCTTCGCCGGCTACCACGATCCGGCCCGCATGGGCTGGGGCGCGCTGCGGGTGTGGAACGACGACACCATCGCCGCCGGCACGGGCTTCCCGCCCCATGCCCACGCCAACATGGAAATCATCACCTACGTCCGTGAAGGCGCCATCACCCACCAGGACAGCCTGGGCAACAAGGGCCGCACCGAAGCGGGCGATGTGCAGGTGATGAGCGCGGGCACCGGCATCCGCCACTCGGAATACAACCAGGAAAAGGACACGACGCGGATCTTCCAGATCTGGATCATGCCCGACGAGCGCGGCCAGCAGCCCCCGTCCTGGGGTGCCAAGCCCTTCCCCAAGGGCGAGCGCTCGGGCAGCTTCGTGGCCCTGGCCAGCGGCCTGCCCGGTGACGAGGACGCCCTGCCCATCCGCACCGCCGCCCGGGTGCTGGGCGCCACGCTGAAGGCCGGCGAGAGCACGGAGTACCGCATCGGCCGCGACCGCCTGGGCTACCTGGTGCCGGCCAGCGGCTCGGTGCAGATCGACGGCGTGACGCTGCAGGAGCGCGACGGTGCCGCCATCAGCGATGTGGACAGCTTCCGTGTGACGGCCCTGGCCGACACCGAGCTGGTGCTCGTCGACACGGCGCGCTGAAGCGCCCTGCCCGCCTCTTCCCAAGAAAACATTTCCCGTACCCCGTCCAACCCCTCCAGGAGATCACCATGACCGACCGCAAGTACCTCGAAGTCCTGACGCCCGCCAACAGCCAGATCATCTTCATCGACCAGCAGCCGCAGATGGCCTTCGGCGTGCAGTCCATCGACCGCCAGGTGCTCAAGAACAACGTGGTGGGCCTGGCCAAGGCGGCCAAGGCCTTCGGCATTCCCGCCACCATCACCACGGTGGAGACGGGCAGCTTCTCCGGCCACACCTATCCCGAACTGCTGGCCGTGTTCCCCGAGCACCAACTGCTGGAGCGCAGCTCCATGAATTCCTGGGACGACCAGAACGTGCGGGACGCACTGGCCAGGAACGCCGCCCAGGGCCGCAAGAAGATCGTGGTCTCCGGCCTGTGGACCGAGGTGTGCAACACCACCTTCGCCCTGTCGGCCCTGCATGACACGGACTACGAGATCTACATGGTGGCCGACGCCTCGGGCGGCACGTCGCTGGACGCGCACAACTACGCCATGGACCGCATGGTGCAGGCCGGTGTGGTGCCCGTGACCTGGCAGCAGGTGCTGCTGGAATGGCAGCGCGACTGGGCCCGCCGCGAGACCTACGACGCGGTGATGGACATCGTGCGCGAGCATTCCGGCGCCTACGGCATGGGCGTGGACTATGCCTACACCATGGTGCACAAGGCCGCCGAGCGCGTGCAGCATGGCGAGACCGTGGGCCCGAACCCCGCCAAGGCCTGAGCACCAGCGCCGCCGCCGGCCCGCCAAAGGAGTCTCGCCATGAAGCTCTATGCACTTTCCCTGGGGGCCGGCCTGCTGGTCGGCGTGGGCCAGGGCCTGTACGCCCTCATTTGGGGATCGCGTTGCCCGGCTCCAGGGTCGTATGCAAGGCGCACGTGCGCAGCAAGGCCCCTGCCTTGCAAGCACGTGCAACGCCGCAGACGGCCCTGGAGCCGGGCAACCCGAAGGGAAGCTGCATGCCGGCCCGCCACTCGGCGTTGCGCTCCTTGTGCGTGTGAGCACACGCACGGCGTCGCGCGCCTTGATTGGCGGGCCGGCATACAGCTTCGCGACCCCAAATGAGGGCGTACAGGCCCTACAGCCTGCTGCAGGTGCGCTCGCCCGCACCGCCGCTGGTGGCCCTGGTCGGCCTGCTGGGCATCCTGGCCGGCGAGCAGATCGTGCCCGTGGGCCGGCATCTGCTGCAGGGCATGGACCTGCGCAGCGCCTGCAGCAAGACGCAGGCCACCGAGCATGTGCTGGGCCAGTTGCCCGGCCGCAAGAACGCCGATGCCGATGCCGATCGGCACCACGGCTGACCCCTCCCCCCTCTCCAAGAAAACTGCACCATGACCACGCGCAGAAAAGTCCTGGGCTCCGCCGCCACCCTTGCCATGGGTGGACTGCTGGGTTGCACCACCAACGCTCGCCAAGGAGCCTCCATGTCCGATTCCACGCCCGAAGTCATCTTCCACAACGGCCGCTTCACCACGCTGAACAAGGCCCAGCCCACCGCCACCGCCGTGGCCGTGAAGGACGGCCGGTTCATCGCCGTGGGCTCGGACGCCGAGGTGCTGGCCCTGGCCGGCAGCGGCACGCGCCGCATCGATCTGCAGCGCCGCAGCGTGCTGCCCGGCCTGTTCGACAACCACACGCACGTGATCCGTGGCGGCCTGAACTTCAACCTGGAGCTGCGCTGGGACGGCGTGCGCTCGCTGGCCGACGCGCTGGACATGCTCAAGCGCCAGGTGGCCATCACGCCTGCGCCGCAGTGGGTGCGCGTGGTCGGCGGTTTCACCGAGCACCAGTTCGTGGAAAAGCGCCTGCCCACCATCGACGAGATCAACGCCATCGCGCCCGATACGCCGGTGTTCCTGTTGCACCTGTATGACCGCGCCTTGCTCAACGCGGCCGCCCTGCGTGCCGTGGGCTACACCCGCGACACGCCCCAGCCTGCAGGCGGCGAGATCACGCGCGATGCCAACGGCAACCCCACGGGCCTGCTGCTGGCCAAGCCCAACGCCACCATCCTCTACAGCACGCTGGCCAAGGGCCCCAAGCTGCCGCTGGACTACCAGGTCAACTCCACGCGCCACTTCATGCGCGAACTCAACCGCCTGGGCGTGACCGGCGTCATCGATGCGGGCGGGGGCTTCCAGAACTACCCCGACGACTACGACGTGATCCAGAAGCTCAGCGACGCCAACCAGATCACCGTGCGCCTGGCCTACAACCTGTTCACGCAAAAGCCCAAGGAGGAGAAGGCCGACTTCCTCAACTGGACGCAAAGCGTGAAGTACAAGCAGGGCACCGACTACTTCCGCCACAACGGCGCGGGCGAGATGCTGGTGTACTCGGCCGCCGACTTCGAGGACTTCCGCCAGCCGCGCCCCGACATGCCCCCCAGCATGGAGGGCGACCTGGAGGAAGTGGTGCGCGTGCTGGTGCAGAACCAATGGCCATGGCGCCTGCACGCCACCTATGACGAGACCATCTCGCGCGCGCTCGATGTGTTCGAGAAGGTGCACCGCGACACGCCCATCGACGGCCTGAACTGGTTCTTCGACCATGCCGAGACCATTTCGGACAAGTCCATCGACCGCATTGCGGCGCTGGGCGGCGGCGTGGCCGTGCAGCACCGCATGGCCTACCAGGGCGAATATTTCACCGAACGCTACGGCGCACGCGCCACCGAGGCCACGCCGCCCGTCAAGAAGATCCTGGAGCGCGGCGTGAAGACCTCGGCCGGCACGGACGCCACGCGCGTGGCCTCCTACAACCCCTGGGTGTCGCTGTCGTGGATGGTGACGGGCAAGACCGTGGGCGGCCTGCAGATGTACCCCCAGCGCAACCTGCTGGACCGCGAGACCGCGCTGCGCATGTGGACCGAGAACGTGGCCTGGTTCTCCAACGAGGAAGGCCTGCGCGGCCGCATCCAGGTGGGCCAGCTGGCCGACATGATCGTGCCCAGCAAGGACTATTTCGCCGTGCCCGAGGACGAGATCTCCTTCCTCACCTCCGACCTCACCGTGGTGGGCGGCCGCGTGGTCTATGGCGCAGGTCCCTTCCAGCAGCATGACGACAACCCGCTGCCGCCGGCCATGCCCGACTGGTCGCCCGTGCGGCGCTTTGGCGGCTACGGCGCCTGGGGCGAGCCCGAGGGCGCGGGCAGGAACTCGCTCAACCCCGCGCGCTACCGCAGCCTGGCGGCGGCCTGCGGCTGCGGCACCAGCTGCGGCATGCACGGCCACAGGCATGCCGACGCATGGGCATCGAACGTGCCGACCTCGGACCCCCGAAGCTTCTTCGGCGCGCTGGGCTGTTCCTGCTGGATGGCCTGAGGAGCACACGCATGACACCCGCCATGACCCAAGCCAGTACGTTCTCCGGCCGCCTTGCGGCCGCCGCACGCCCGGTGTTCGGCAGCCAGGCCGTGCGCCTGGTGGCCTACCTGGGCCTGTGCGCCGCCTATCTGCAGGGCGGCCTGGTCAAGCTCACCGACTTTCCCGGTGCGCTGGGCGAGATGGCCCACTTCGGCCTGTCGCCGGCACCGCTGTTCGCGGTCCTGGTGATCGCGCTGGAGCTGGGCGCCTCGGCCATGATCATCACCGGCCGGCTGCGCTGGCTGGGCGCCCTGGCGCTGGCCGCGTTCACGCTGCTGGCCACCTTCGTCGCGCTGCGCTTCTGGGAGCTTCCTGCAGGGCAGGAGCGCTTCATGGCGGCCAATTCCTTCTTCGAGCATCTGGGCCTGGTCGGCGGCTTTCTGTTCGTCGCCTGGCATGACCTGGGAGAGCGCCATGACCGCTGATTCGACCCGGCCCGCAGCCACTGCCTCCGGCAGCTTCGCGCCGCTGCGCCAGCCCGTGTTCGCGGTGCTGTGGGCGGCCACGGTGCTGGGCAACATCGGCAGCTTCATGCGCGATGTGGCCAGCTCCTGGATGGTGACCGAGCTGTCGGCCAGCCCGGCCGCCGTGGCCCTGATCCAGACGGCGGCCACGCTGCCCATCTTCCTGCTGGCGATTCCGGCCGGCGTGCTGTCCGACATCCTGGACCGCCGACGCTTCCTGATCGGCATCCAGATCCTGCTGGCCGCCGTCAGCGCCAGCCTGCTGCTGCTGGCACGCACCAACACGCTGACCGTGGAGTACCTGGTGGCGCTGACCTTCGTGGGCGGCATAGGCGCGGCGCTGATGGGGCCGACCTGGCAGTCCATCGTGCCCGAGCTGGTGCCGCGCAGCGACCTCAAGAACGCGGTGGCGCTGAACTCGCTGGGCATCAACATCGCACGCGCCCTGGGCCCTGCGGCCGGTGGCCTGCTGCTGGCCAGCTTCGGCGCGGCGGCGGCCTACGGCGCGGACGTGGCCAGCTATGTGTTCGTGATCGCCGCGCTGGTCTGGTGGAAGCGCCCCAAGGCCGAGGCATCGGCCCTGAACGAGCAGTTCTTCGGCGCCTTCCGCGCAGGCCTGCGCTATGCCCGCTCCAGCCGCGAGCTGCATGTGGTGCTGCTGCGCGCCGCCGTGTTCTTCCTCTTCGCCAGCTCGGTGTGGGCCCTGCTGCCGCTGGTGGCGCGGCGCATGCTGGGCGGCTCGGCAGGCTTTTACGGCGTGATGCTGGGCGCCGTGGGCGCAGGCGCCATCCTGGGAGCGCTGGTGCTGCCGCGCCTGCGCAAAAGGCTGGATGCCGATGGCCTGGTGCTGCTGTCCTCCGTGCTCAGCGCCGCCGTGATGGCCGCGCTGTCCACAGCGCCGCCGCAATGGGCCGCCGTGCTGCTGATGCTGGTGCTGGGCCTGGGCTGGATCATTGCGCTGACCACGCTCAACGGCGTGGCCCAGGCGGTGCTGCCCAACTGGGTGCGCGGCCGCGGGCTGGCCATCTACCTGATGGTGTTCAACGGCGCCATGGCGGGCGGCAGCCTGGCCTGGGGGCTGTTCGCGCAGGGCGTGGGCATTCCCACGGCGCTGCTGATCGGCGCGGCGGGCCTGGTGGCCATCTCGCTGGTGTTCCACCGCATCAAGCTGCCCACGGGCGAGGCGGACCTGCAGGCTTCCAACCACTGGCCCGAGCCGCTGCTGGCCGAGCCCGTGGCCCATGACCGTGGCCCGGTGATGATCCAGGTGGAGTACCAGGTGCGCCGCGACGACCTGCCAGCCTTCATCGAGGCCATGCAGCATGTGGCGCGCGAACGGCGGCGCGACGGCGCCTATGCCTGGGGCATTGCCGAGCACACGGGCGAGCCGGGCCGGGTGATCGAGTGGTTCCTGGTGGAGTCCTGGGCCGAGCATCTGCGCCAGCACCAGCGCGTGTCCAGGGCCGATGCCGATCTGCAGGCCCAGGCGCTGCGCTTTCACATCGGCCCCGAGCGGCCCGTGGTCCACCACTTCCTGGCGCTGGATGCCGCCAGTGCCGCCATTGCCGCGAGCGGGCCTGCGCAGGCACCGGCGCACGGCCACGCCCACTGAAGCGTTGCGGCAGGCCTGCCCCTGCCCTGCGCCCGGCCTGCGCCCGGCCTGCCCGGACACCTCAGCGGATATCCAGCCGCTCCAGCGCACGCACCAGGTCGGCCAGCGTGCGCACCTGCATCTTGCGCATGGCCTGGCCACGCCGCACCTTCACCGTGATCTCGCTCACGCCCAGGTCCGCCGCGATCTGCTTGTTCAGCAGGCCGCGCACCACGCCCACGACCACGTCCTGCTCGCCCGGCGACAGCGATTGCCAGCAGGCGCGCAGCGCCTGTTCGCCGGCCTCCAGCGCGCGGCGCTGGCGGTCCAGGGCAATGCCCTGCTGGATGGCGTCCAGCAGGTCCTGGTCGCGGAAGGGCTTGGTCAGGAACTCGATGGCGCCGGTCTTCATGGCCTCCACGCTCATGGGAATGTCGCCATGGCCGGTGATGAAGATGGTGGGCAGCTTCAGGCCCATCTCCAGCATCTGGCGCCGGAAATCCATGCCGCTTTGGCCCGGCATGCGGATGTCCAGCACCATGCATGCAGGCCCCGCGGGCGGCTGCCGCTGCCAGTGGTCCAGAAACTCGCGCGTGGCGCCGAAGGCGCGCACGCACAGGCCCACCGAGGCCAGCAGGTCCTCGATGGCGGCGCGCACCGAGGCGTCGTCATCGACGATGTAGACAAGTGCCTCGGCTTCGGCCGTGGAGGGTTCAGCCATGGCGCAATCCCGTGGAAGACCTGTCGCCCGTGGCCGGGGCGCAGGCAATGGTGATGTGAAAGACCGTGCCGCCGCGCATGTCCTCGCGGTCCGTGGCCCAGATGCGGCCGCCGTTGGCCTCGGCCATGTGGCGGCAGATGTTCAGGCCCAGGCCCATGCCGTCGGGCTTGGTGGTCCAGAAGGCATCGAACAGGTGGGTGCGGGCCAGGGGCGACAGGCCTTCGCCCGCATCGGCCACGGTCAGCACCAGTTGCTGGCCCAGGGCCTGGGTGGTGACGGTGATGCGCCGCTGCGCGGCCGGCGTGCCCTGCATGGCATCCATGGCATTGATCAGCAGGTTGGCCAGCACCTGCTGGATATGCACGCGGTCGGCCCAGGCCGGCTGCAGCGCGGGCGCCAGTTGCAGGTCCAGGGCCACGCCGCGCCGGTCCAGCTCGGCGTCCGACAGGCGCGCCATCTCGCGCACGGCGTCGTTGAGGTCGAAGGACTGGCGGCTGGGCGCCTCGCCGCGCGCCATGCTGCGGATGCGGGCAATGACATCGCTGGCGCGCTGCGCATCGCCCAGGATGCGCTCCAGCGCCTGGTCGGCCTTGGCGAGGTTGGGCGGGTCCTGGGCCAGCCAGCGCTGGCAGGCATTGCCGCTGGTGACGATGGCCGCCAGCGGCTGGTTGACCTCATGGGCGATGGAGGCCGTCAACTGCCCCAGGCTGGTGGTCTGGGTGATGCGCATCAGCTGGGTGCGCGCCTCATGGGCCGCGTTCTGGGCCGCCACCATCTTCAGGCCCAGATAGGCCGTGACGGCAATGGCCAGGATGCTGATCACCATGTTGATCAGGCCGGTGCGATAGGCACCGGCAGGCGTGAGCGCAAAGCTGGCCAGGGTCAGCACGATGCACAGCGCCGTGAGGCCGATGACCACGCGCGGGCTGAACCAGCGCACCGCCACCAGGATGATGGCGGTATGGAACACGGCGGCCGCCACGGCGTAGTCGGTCAGCGTGTCCAGCGCGAAGATCGCGGCCATGGCGACGCCCATGGCCGCCAGGATCAGGGCCCGGGGCCAATGGGGAAAGCGGCGCAGAGCGGTGGTCATGGCGTGCAGGGCTGCGATGAGGGCGTGTCGATTGTGTCGCAAGATGCCCTGCCCTCCCGCGATCAGAGGGCGGGCCGGCGGCCCACGCTCAGTTGGAGCTCCACCGTGGCCTTGGCCAGCTCGGTCTCTGCCTCCAGCGATCCCAGGTAGGCCTCGTCGGCCGAGCGCTGGGCGGACAGCAGCTCCAGCAGCGAAGCCTCGCCATGCCGGTAGGACAGGCGTATGCCTTCGAGCACGCGCTGCGCATCGCGCAGCACGCCGTCGCGGTAGCGCTGCACGTTCTCGCGCGCGGCGGTCAGGCGAAAGCGCGCGCCGCGCACATCGGCCTCTGCCCGGTTCTGGGCCTGCTGCAGGGCCAGCATGGCCTGGGTCACGGCCGCCTCGGCCTGCACCAGATCGCCCCGGTCCAGGCGCGACAGCGGCAGCGGCACGCTGACCGAGACCGACAGCGTGCGCGAGCGCCCGCCGCCATCGAAGGGATTGCCCTGGGCATCGGTGCCGGCCGCCGTGGACGGCACGGCGGCCATGCCCACCGCCAGCGTGGGATTGACCCAGCGGTTGGCCTGGGCCAGGCCCGCGTTGTCGCGCGCATGCTCCAGCGCCGCCTGGGCGATGCGCACCTCGGCGCGCGACTGCAGCGCCTGGGCGACCAGGGCGTCGGCATCCTCCAGCCCCGAGTCTTCGGCCAATTCCATGAAGCCGCATTGCAGCGTGTCGCTGGCAAAGACTTCGGACAGGCGGCGCCCCAGCGGGACGGACAGCGCCAGCCGCGCGGTCTGCGCCTCGGCACGCGCCTGCACCACCTCGGCCTGGAAGCGGTCGCGCTCCACGCGTGACTGCAGCCATTCCACGCCGCCGATGTCGCCGGCCTTGCGCCGCAGCTCGTTGGCCTGCACCACGTCGCCCAGCGCCTTCAGCGTCTGCTGCTTGCGCTCCAGCGCCAGCGAGTCGCGGCAGGCCTGGGTGTAATCCTGGGCGGCATCGGAGAACAGCTGGCTGCGCACGCCTTCAAGGCCGGCCTCGGACAGGCGCACCTGGCTGCGTGCGGACTGGATGCGCGCGGCGCGCTTGCCGCCCGTCTCCAGCTCCATGCTGATCTCGTAGTTGCGCGTGGTGGGCCGGGGCTGGCCGGTGCGCACCTGCTCGCGCGAGGCGCCCAGCGTGAGGCTGGGGTCGGGGCGTATGCCGGCGATGCCGATGCCGGCACGCGCGGATTCCACGCCCTGCTCCTCCGAGCGCAGCAGGGGGCTGTGCTGCTCCACGGCGTTGAGGTAGTCGGAAAAGCGCAGGCCGGCAGGTGCCACCGTTGCAGTTGCTGTGGCGGTTGCAGTTGCCGTCGTTGCAGCGGCCACGGCGGACGGCGCCGTCTGCGCCTGGGCTGCGGCGCCAAGGCACAGCAGCAGGGCCAGGGCCTGCCTGGGGAAGAAAAGGGTCGTTTGCATGGCGACTCGCATCAATGGGGTTGGCTCGTTGCGGTGCGATGCCCGCCCTCGTCCTCGGCGGCATCCGGATCGCCGCTCTCACCGCGTTCGGCGGCGCGGCGCTGGCGGCGCTCGGCCGCGCGGGCGGCACGGGCCTCGATCACGTAGTAGAGGTTGGGCAGCAGCAGCAGGGTCAGCAAGGTGGCGCTGAACAGGCCGCAGACCACGACCGTGGCCAGGGGCCGCTGCACGTCGCTGCCCAGGCCCGTGGCCAGCATGGCCGGCGTGAGGCCGAAGGCGGCGACGGTGGCCGTCATCAGCACGGGGCGCATGCGGCTGGAGGCGCCTTCGAGCACGGCTTCGCGCAGGCTCAGGTCGTCCTCGCGGCGCAGCCGGTTGATCTGCGAGACCATGAGCACGCCCGAGAGCACGGCCACGCCGAACAGCGCGATGAAGCCCACGGCGCTGGAGACGTTGAGCGTCATGCCGCGCAGGTGCAGGCCCGCAAAGCCGCCGATCATGGCCAGCGGCACCACGCCCAGCACCAGCAGCGGCTGGCGCAGGTTGCCGAACTCGCCGAACAGCAGCACCAGCATGATGCCCAGCGTCAGCGGCAGGATCATCAGCAGCCGCGCCTCGGCACGCTGCAGGTTCTCGAACTGGCCACCCCACTCGATGTGCAGCTTCTGGCGGTCGTAGTCCAGGTGCTGGTCGATGGCGGTGTGCGCATCCTTGAGGAAGCCCGCCAGGTCGCGGCCGCGCACATTGAGCTTGACGAGGATGTGGCGCTCGCCGCCCTCGCGCACGATGACGCTCTGGCCCACGGTGGTGGTGATGCGCGCCACGTCGGCCAGCGGCACCTGGGCGCCGTTGGCGGCCGACAGGCGCAGCGCGCCGATGGCCTCGGGGCTGCTGCGCGTGTCGGGCGTGAAGCGCACGGCCATGTCGTAGCTGCGCTCGCCCACGTAGAGCTGGCCGATGGAGGCCCCGCCCACGCCGGTGGAGATGAGCTGCGCCACCTCGGAGGCATTGATGCCATAGCGCGCGGCAGCGGCGCGGTCCAGCGCAATGCGCAGGTTGGGCAGCGGCGGCTCCACGTCCACGGCCACGTCGGCCGCGCCGGGCACTTTCTCCAGCACGGCCACCAGGGCATCGGCCACGCGCCGGTCCTCGGCCAGGTCCTGGCCGAAGACTTTCACCGTGAGGTCGCTGTGCGCGCCGGACAGCTTGTCCTGCACGCCGTCGATCATGGGCTGCATGAAGCCCACGGAATAACCGGGCAGCTGGTCGAAGCGCGCGGCCATCTTCGCGATCAGCTGCTGCTTGGTCAGGCCAGACTTCCATTCGCCATAGGGATGCAGGCCCACGCTGGCCTCGATGTGCGAGGGCGTCCAGTAGTCCGTGCCGTCATCGTTGCGCCCGGTCTGGGTGACGATGTAGGAGACCTCGGGAAACTCCAGCGCAGCGCTGCGCAGCGCGTCGGCCATGTCGCGCGCCTTGTCCAGCGTGATGCCGGGCGGCATCTGCACCTGCAGCCAGATGGAGCCTTCGTCCAGGTACGGCAGGAAGTCGCGGCCCATGGTGCCGGCCAGCACGCCCAGCGCCAGCAGCGAGGCCGCCACCGCCCCCGCCAGCCAGCGCACGCGGCCCACGGCCACGCCCAGGAAGCGGTCATAGCCCACGCCCAGCCGGTGCAGCACGGGGTTGTGGAAGATCTTGCGCGGCCTGCGGAAGGCCAGCCAGGCCAGGGCCGGCGTGAGCAGCAGGGCCACGGCCAGCGCCCCGACCAAGGCCGCGCCCACGGCGCTGGCCATGGGCGAGAACAGCTTGTACTCGATGCGCTCGAAGGCGAACAGCGGCAGGTAGGCGGCCGCGATCACGCACATGCCGAAGAAGATGGGCCGCGCCACCTGCAGCGTGGCCGTGATGGCGTCCCTGGGCGTGAGCGGCCGGTTCTGGTCGGCCTCGCGGCGCCGCAGGATGTTCTCGACCACGACCACGGCGCCATCCACCAGGATGCCGAAGTCGATGGCGCCCAGCGACAGCAGGTTGGCCGGAATCTTCGCGTGGTGCATGAAGATGAAGGCCAGCAGCAGCGCCATGGGAATGGTCAGCGCCACGATCAGCGCCGCGCGCGGGCTGCCCAGGAAGACCAGCAGCACCAGGGTGACGACGATCAGGCCTTCGGCCAGGGTCTTGCCCACGGTGTGGGTGGTGCGTTCGATCAGCGTGGTGCGGTCCAGGTAGGGCACGACCTTCACGTCGGGCGGCAGCAGCTTGCCGTTGAGCTCCTCCACGGCGGCGTGGATGCCCTCCAGCGCCTGCGAGGGGTTGGAGCCCTTGAGCAGCAGCACGATGCCCTGCAGGGTGTCGGAGTTGCCGTCCTTGCCCAGGATGCCGCGCCGCTCCACGTTGCCGTAGGTCAGCCGCCCCAGGTCCTTGACCAGCACGGGCGTGCCGCTGTCCGTGGTCTTGACGACCACGTTGCCCATGTCGTCCAGCGAGCCCAGCAGGCCCACGCCGCGCACCACATAGGAGACATCGCCCCGGTCGATGACGCTGCCGCCGCCGCTGGCGTTGTTGGCATTGATGGCCTCGATCACCTGGGACAGCGCCAGCCCGTACTGCAGCAGCCGCGCGGGGTCCAGCTCCAGCATGAACTGCGTGGTCAGGCCGCCGAAGTTGGTCACGTCCACCACGGACTGGGCCTTCTTCAGGCGCGGGATCACCACCCACTGCTGCAGCTCGGACAGCTCGCGCAGGCTGCGCACCGGGCTTTCCAGCGTGTAGCGGTAGACCTCGCCCGTGGGCGAGCTGTAGGGGTCCAGCCCGGCGCGGGCACCATAGGGCAGCGTGACCTCGTCGATGCGCTCCTTCAGGCGCTGGCGCGCCCAGTAGCCGTCCACGCCGTCCTCGAAGACCACGGTGATCAGGGACAGCGCGAACAGGCTGCGCGAGCGCAGCACGTGCATGCCGGGCGTGGCCAGCAGGGCGCGCTCCAGCGGAATGGTGATCTGCTGCTCTATCTCCTCGGCCGCAAGGCCTGGCACCTGCGTGACGATCTGCGAGGTCACGTCGGCAATGTCGGGATAGGCCTCCAGCGGCAGCTGCTTCCAGCTGAACACGCCATACAGGGCCGCGAAGCAAAAGACCAGCCAGACCACGCCGCGGCGCGAAAAGCCGATGTTGACGATGCGCTCGATCATTGCAGCAGCACTCCCCCGTTGACCACCACGCGCTCGCCGGCCGCCAGGCCCGAGAGGATCTCGGCCTGGCCGTCCTGCTGCGCGCCGACCTGCACGTCACGCGGCTCGAAGCGCCAGCCGCCCTTGTCCACGAAGACGCGCGTGCTGACCTGGCCCTGCAGCAGGGCCGCGGCCGGCACCATCACGGCCTGGCGCGCCGGGGCGTCGAAGCCCACGCGCGCAAACATGCCGGGGCGCAGCCGCCCTTCGGGGTTGTCCACGGCCACGCGCACCTTGACGCTGCGCGTGGCGGTGTCCACCAGCTCGCCCACGTACTGCACGCGGCCCTGCAGCTGCAGGTCGGGATAGGCGGCCAGCGCGATGTGGGCCTGCTGGCCCACGTCCACATGGGCCAGGTCGCGCTCGCTGACGCTGGCGCTGAGCCAGACCTTGCGCAGGTCGGCCACGGTCATGACGGAGGCATTCACATCGTTCCAGTAGCCGCCCTGCGAGCCCGCCATCTCCACCACGCGCCCGCTGATAGGCGACTTGACCACGTAGCTGCCGCGCGAGCCTTCCTGCACGGCCGCACCCAGCTGGGACAGGTGGTCGGAGGCGGCGCGCGCATCGGCACCTGCTGCGGCCAGCGACTGCTGCGCGGCCTCGTAGTCCTTGCGCGCGGCGATCTCGGCATCGAACAGCAGCTTCTGGCGGTCGAATTCCTGGCGCGCGTGCAGCAGCGCGGCCTGGGACTTGGCGTGCTCGGCACGCACGCTGGAGATCTCGGAGGAGTCCATGGTGATCAGCGCATCGCCGGCCTTCACCGCATCGCCCAGCTGGTGGTGCAGGCGCACCAGGCGGCCCGCCACGGGCGGCGTGATGCGGACCAGCTTTTCAGGCTCGGCCTCGATGGTGGCGGGGGCCGACAGGCGGGTCTGCAGCGGCTGCAGCGCGATCTCGGCCACCTGCAGGCGCTCGCGCAGCGGCGAGCCTTCGGGCACCACGATGAGGTTGCCTTCGCGGCGCACGGGGGCCGGCTGCGGGGCGGTGGTGGCTGCATGCGTGGCTGCCGTGGGCTCGGCCGGGCCGTTGCAGGCGGCCATGGCCACGCTGATCAGCAGCCCGCCCACAGGCCAGGCGGCCGCCAGCAAGGGATGGCGCTGGTGCAGGCCATGGGGTCGGTCATGGGGTCGGCCTGATCGTTCAGAAGCGAGAAAGCGGGTCATCCTGAGGTCTCCGGGTGCCACGGACCCGCGCAGACCTCTCGCCCCTTCAGGCGATCACAGGCCTCCGCCCGGGTCCGGGCAGATCAAGAAATGGAAGAAGGGAAAGACGGAAAGGGGCGGCGCGGCAGCGCCTGGCAGGATCGGGATCGGAATCAGGATCGGGGTCCATGGGGTACTCCTTTGCGTGTGGCGCAGTCCCCGTGCAGGCCGGGAGCCCTGTTTGCTGCAGTGCAATATGTGCCCGGAATTATCAAAGGCGAAAGTGCCTGCGGCCAGCCTTTGTTGGGAAGGCTGGCCTGTTCATTGGTGGATGCGGGATATACCTTCGTATAGAAGATGGCCGGCACAAGGGCCCCTCGGCCTGGCCCGGCCCGGCCCGGCCCGGACCGGAAAGAAAAAAGCCGCCAGCGCGGAGCGGGCGGCTTGCGGGCGATGGCCTGCGGGAAAGCTCAGTCCACTTTCAGGCCGATGGCTTTCACCAGTTCGCCAAAGCGCTCGCGCTCAGTGGCGTGGTGGTCGATGAAGGCCTTGCGGCTCAGGGGCGCGGGCGTGGCGCCCAGGGTGAGGATGACGTCGTTGACGTTCTTTTGCTCCAGCGCCTTGGCCACGGCAGTGCGAACGGCCTCGATCACCGATTCGGGCGTGCCCGTGGGCGCGTAGATGCCGAACAGCGTGTCCGCGTCAAAGCCCGGCAGGCCGCTTTCGGCCAGCGTGGGCACGTTGGGGTACTGCGGCGAGCGGTGCGGGCTGCCGATGGCCAGCAGGCGCAGCTTGCCGGCCTCGACCTGCTTGAGGCCCGGACCCGGGTCGAACCAGAACTGCAGCTGCCCGCTGAGCACGTCGCTGAGCGCCGGGCCCGCGCCCTTGTAGGGGGCGTGCACGGCATCGACGCCGGCCATGCGCTTGAACATCTCGCCAGCCAGGTGCGGCGAGCTGCCCTGGCCCGGCGAGCCGTAGGACAGCTTGCCGGGGTTGGCCTTCAGGTGCTTGATGAACTCGGCCACGTTGGTGGCGGGCACGGCGGGATTGGTCTCCAGGAACACATGCACGCGCGCCACGGCAGCCACGGGCGTCAAATCCTTTTCGGGATTGAAGGCCAGCTTGCTGTAGATCATCGGGTTGATGGTGATGGCCCCGCCCGAGCTGAGCAGCAGCGTGTAGCCATCCTTGGGCGCGCGCACGGTTTCGCTGATGCCGATGTTGCCGCCCGCGCCGGGCTTGTTGTCCACCACCACCGACTGGCCCAGCACCTGGGACATGGTGGGCGTAATGGCGCGCGCCAGCACATCGGCCGCGCCGCCGGGCGCGAAGTTCACGACCAGGCGCACGGGGCGCTCGGGCCATTTGTCGCCGGCCTTCTGCGCCAGCGCGGGCGCCGAGGCAGCAGCGCCCAGCAGGGCCAGCAGGCCCAGGCGGCGCCAGCGGCTGAAGGGATTTGTCTTGTGCATGAGCTATGTCTCCTTGGGTTATGAGTTCTTGAAAACGGTGAGGGCGCCTGAAGCAGCAGCGGCGCAGCGGCGCAACGGTCAATCCAGCCGTATGCCCGCCGACTCGATGACCTGGCCCCAGCGCCGGCTTTCGCTGCGCCAGTAGTCACGCATCTGCGCAGGCGTGCCGGGCAGCGGCTCCAGCGACAGCGCCTCGAAACGCGCCAGCACGGCAGGCGAGCGCAGCGCCTGCTGCAGCGCCACGGACCAGGCCTGCACGGTGGCGTCGTCCGTGCCTGCGGGTGCGACCAGGCCCTGCCATGCATGGGCCTCGAAATCCTTCATGCCCTGCTCGGCCAGCGTGGGCACAGACGGGTGGCTCTTGAGCCGCTCGGCGCTGGCCACGCCGATGACGCGCAGCTTGCCGGCCGCAATGTGCTGGGCCGCCGCCGCACTGTCGGCCAGCATGAAGGGGATCTGGCCGCCGATCACGTCGATCAGGGCCGGCCCCGCGCCGCGATAGGGCACATGGGACATCTTCACGCCCAAGCGCTGCGACAGCAGTTCGGTGGCCAGGTGGTGCGGCGTGCCCAGGCCCGGGCTACCGTAGCTGACGGGGCCTGGCTGGGCCTTCACCCACTGCGTGAACTCCTGCAGGTTGTGCACCGGCAGCTGGTTGCCGACCACGAGGAACAGCGGGAAACGCGCCAGCAGGCCGATGGGCACGAAGTCCTTCTCGGCGTTGTAGGCCAGCTTGCGAAACAGGTGGGGATTGGCCGCCAGCGTGGCGAAGTCGGCCGTGAAGACCAGGCTGCCCAGCTCGCGCGTGCGCGCCGCGTATTCGGCGGCGATGATGGTGCCGGCTCCGGGCTTGTTCATGACGACCACGGTGCGGCCCAGGGCCTTGCCAAAGGACTCGCCCACGGTGCGCGCCACGGCGTCCGAGCCGCCGCCTGCGGCAAAGCCCACCACCCATTCGACGGGCTTGCCGGTCTGGGCGTGTGCCGTGCCCATGCCCAGCAGGGGCGGGGCGCCTATGGCCAGTGCGGCCTTGAGTGCTTGTCTGCGCAGCATCTTGTCTCCTTCTTGTAGTGGCTCGTTTTGCCTTGAGCGCGTTCAGCGCGGTGCGACGGCGCCCGCGTTCTCCGACAGGCTGACCAGTGCATGCAGCGTGCGCGTCACGGGAACGGCAATGCCCAGGCGGTCGGCCACCTGCAGCACGGCGCCATGAATGGCGCCCGTCTCGGTGGCACGGCCGGCCAGCAGGTCCTGCAGCATCGAGGGCTGGTGGCCCCGGTGGTGGTCCAGCGCATCGCGCACCGCCGCGCCCACGCGCTCGGCGCTGGCGGCGACGCCATGGGCATGGGCGACGGACAGCACCTCGTCCAGCACGCGCTGCAGCAGGGCCTCGCCCTGCGGATTGGCCAGTCCATCCACGGTCTGGCGCGTCACGGCGCACACGCCGTTGAAGGCGGCATTGAAGGCCAGCTTTTCCCAGATGGCTTCCTGCACCTGCGGGTCGATGCTGCAATGCATGCCTGCGCGGTTGAGGTCTTCCGCCAGCAGGTCGAAGACCGCGCTGCGCTGGCCGTCGCAAGGCATGAAGCGGATGCCGCCCTGCCCCATGGAGCTCACCTCGCCCGGCGACATCACGCGCGCAGGCCAGGTGGTCACGCCCACGGCGATGCGCTCGAGCGGCACCATTTCACGCAACACATCGGCATGGCCTATGCCGTTTTGCAGGCTCAGGAAATGCGTGTCCGGCCCGATGAGATGGGCAATGCCCTGCAGCGCTGCCCGCGTATGGGCCGACTTGGTGAAGACCAGCCACAGCGCGGGCCCTGCCGTGAGCTGCTCGGCCCGCGCCGCATGCACGCGGGCCTGCAGCAGCCCCTCATCGGTGTGGCAGCGCGCGCCATCGCGGTTCAGGGCCTGCAGCAGTTCGTCGTTCACGTCGACCAGGGTCACGTCCAGGCCGATGCGGGCCAGCCGCGCGCCGAACAGGGTGCCCATGGCGCCTGCGCCGAGGATGCCTATGCTTCTTGTGCTTTCCATTGCCGTGTCTCCTGCAGGGGGCTTCGCCTCAGGCGACCTCGACCTCGACCACGATGGGCTTGGGATGGGCCAGCGCGCGCTCCAGCACATCGGCCAGCTCGGCCGCGTTCTCCACATGCACGCCGTCGCAGCCCTGGCCACGGGCCAGCGCCACGAAGTCGATGTCGGGCAGTTCGGTGCCCTCGACCTTCTCGCCCTCGCGGTAGCCGAAGACATGGGCGAAGTCCTGCAGTGCCGCATAGCGGCGGTTCTTGAGGATCACGAAGCTGATGGGCAGGCGCAGCTGGGCTGCGCTCCAGAGGGCCTGGATGGCATACATGGCCGAGCCGTCGCCGATGACGGCGACCACCTTGGACTCGGGCTGCGCCAGTGCCACGCCCACGGCGGCCGGCATGCTGTGGCCCAGGCCGCCGCTGCACATGGTGTAGAAGGTGCCCGAGTGGAAGATGGGCAGGTAGGTCTGGATGGTGGAGCGCGAGCTGGGTGCCTCTTCCACGACGATGCTGCGCCGGTCACGCACCTGGGCCAGCGTGTGCATGGCAAAGGCCACCGACATGCGCTCGCCTGCGGCGGGCGCGGCCGGCACGGGCGCTGCGGGCCGGGGTGCGGGCGCCTGGCGCCGTGCGGGCGCGGGGCGCTGCAGCAGTTCCTCCACGCCCATGCGCACATTGCCCACGGCGGCTGTGCCCACGGGGGCCCAGGCGGCAATGGCCGGGTCCTCGATCAGTTGGTACAGCGCCGTGCCTTCGGGGATGTGCGGGCCCTCGCCTTCCACGTGGTAGGTGAAGGCGGCCGCGCCCACGGCGAAGACCACGTCATGGCCGGACAGCAGCTGCACGATGCGCTCGCGCATGGCGGGCAGGAAGCCGGCGAACAGGGGATGGTCCTCGGGGAAGCCGCAGCGCCCGCTCATGGGGGCCACGAAGACGCGGGCCTGGTGGCGCTCGGCCAGCGCGACCACGGCATCCCAGCCCTGGGCCCGGTCCACGGCCGCGCCCACGACCAGGGCCGGGGCACGCGCGGCGTCCAGCGCCTGGCCGATGAGGTCCAGCGTGCGCGGGTCGGGCCGCGTCTCGAAGCCCACATGGCGCAGCGTGACGGGCTCGGCCGGCTTGTCCCAGTCATCGGCGGGAATGGAGACCAGCACGGGGCCGCGCGGCTCCTGCATGGCGATGTAGTAGGCGCGCGCCAGCGCCTGGGGCACGTCTTCGGCGCGCGCGGGCTCGCAGCTCCACTTCACATAGGGCTTGGGCAGCTCGGCGGCCTGGCTGGAGTGCAGGAAGGGGTCGAACTGCAGCAGCGAGCGCGCCTGCTGGCCCGCCGTGATCACCAGGGGCGTGCGGTTCTTGAAGGCCGTGAAGATGTTGGCCATGGCATGGCCCACGCCCGCAGCCGAGTGCAGGTTCACGAAGCTGGCATTGCGCGTGGCCTGGGCGTGGCCGTCGGCCATGCCTACGACCACGGTTTCCTGCAGGCCCAGCACATAGGAGAAGTCTTCGGGGTAGTCGCGGAACAGCGGCAGTTCGGTCGAGCCCGGGTTGCCGAAGATGCGCGTCATGCCCAGCTCGCGCAGCATGGCGATCACGGCATGGCGCACGGTGTAGGTCGCGGTGGAAGGGAACGCCTCGGCGGGCTGGCTGCGCGGTGTGGTGGGTGCTTGCAAGATGGGGTCTCCTGGGGAATGGGCCGGCCGCCCGGTGCGTGCCGCGCGGTGGCCATGGAAGTCGGTGCCCATGGTGCAGGCGCTTATGATTTCCAGCAATTGAATAAACTATCTAAGAGATATTCACCAAATGGATATCAAGAACCTGGACCTCAACCTGCTGCGCGTCTTTGACGCCGTGTACCGCCACTGCAGCGTCAGCCGCGCGGCCGAGGAGCTGGGCATGTCCCAGCCCGCCGCCAGCCAGGCCGTGACGCGGCTGCGCCTGCTGCTGGGCAATCCGCTGTTCGAGCGCGCGCACGCAGGCGTGCGCCCCACGCCGCGTGCCGAGCGCCTGGCGCTGGCCGTGCGCCAGGCGCTGGAGGTGCTCGAAGTCGCCATGTCCGAGGCCCAGAGCTTCGAGCCACTGCAGGCGCGCCAGCGCTTTCGCATCCACCTGAGCGACATCGGCGAGGCGCGCTTTCTGCCGCCGCTGATGCAGGCGCTGCACCAGCGCGCCCCGCATGTGCAGCTGGAGACCCTGCCCATGCCGCTGGACGGCATTGCCGATGCGCTGGACCGGGGCATGCTGGACATCGCCATCGGCTTTCTGCCGGGTGGCACGCGGACCCGGCAGACCGTGCTGCTGTCCGACCACTACGGCGTGCTGCTGCGCAGCGGCCACCCCGCGCTGGCGCACCTGCCCGAAGACGCGCCACTGGCGCTGGCCACGCTGCGCCAGCTGGATTTCGCGGCGGTGCGCTCGCATTCGGAGACGCTGCGCATACTGCAGGCGCTGCGGCTCGATGAGCGCATCCGCCTGTCGGCCGCGCATTTCATGGCCGTGCCCTCCATCGTGGGCAAGACCGACCTGGCGGTGATCATGCCGGCCGAGATCGCGGCCGGCTTTGTCGAGCGCGGCGGCTATGCGGTGCGCGATGCCGACCTGCCCGATCACCGCTTCGACGTGTCGCTGCACTGGAGCTGGCGCTTCGAACAGGAACCGGCCAAGCGCTGGCTGCGCGAACTGGTCTGCGAGCTGTTCCAGCAGCCCCGGCACCGCGAGGCCGCCGCGCCCTGAAGGGCCGGCCGTCACGGCCATGACTTGCGGGCTGCCAACACTAGCCTGGCCGGCCGACTCAGTTTCGTCTAAGAAACCGGCGCCAGACTGGTCCCTGCGCCGACAAGGGCACGCGGCCGGCCCCGCCGAAGATGGGCACCGGCCTGTTTCATCCACTCTCCAGGAAAGACTCACCATGCAACTCAAGGACAAGGTCGCCTTCATCACCGGCTCGGCCAGCGGCATCGGCAAGGAGATCGCCACGCTGTTCGCCAGCGAGGGCGCGCGCATCGTCATTGCCGACCTCAACAAGGAGGCAGCCGACGCCACGGCGGCCGAACTGCGCGCCACGGGAGCCCAGGCCATGGGCGTGGCCGTGGACGTGACCGACGAGGCCCAGGTCAACGCCTCGGTCGAGGAGGCCGCCCGGGCCTTCGGCGGCATCGACATCCTGGTCAGCAATGCCGGGATACAGATCGTGCATCCGGTGGAGGAATTCAGCTTCGCCGACTGGAAGAAGATGCTGGCCATCCACCTGGACGGCGCCTTCCTCACCACGCGCGCCTGCCTCAAGCACATGTATGCGCAGGGCCGGGGCGGCAGCGTGATCTACATGGGATCGGTGCACTCCAAGGAGGCCTCGCTGCTCAAGGCGCCCTATGTCACGGCCAAGCACGGCCTGATCGGGCTGGCCAAGACCGTGGCCAAGGAAGGCGCCAAGCACGGCGTGCGCGCCAATGTGATCTGCCCGGGCTTCGTGCGCACGCCGCTGGTGGACAAGCAGATTCCCGAGCAGGCCCGCACGCTGGGCATCAGCGAGGACGAGGTCATCAAGAACGTGATGCTCAAGGAAACCGTGGACGGCGAGTTCACCACCACCGAGGACGTGGCCCGCGTGGCCCTGCTGTTCGCGGGCTTCCCCAGCAATGCGCTGACCGGCCAGTCGCTGGTGGTCAGCCACGGCTGGTTCATGCAGTAAGTCGCCAGTCGGCCCCTCAATCGGCCTTCAATCGGCCTTCAGGCCCAGCGCACGCGTCACGGCCGCATAGCGGTCGATGTCGGCCGCGATCAGCGCCTGGAATTGGCCCGGTGTCTGCCGCGCCAGGGTGTAGCCCTGGTCGCGCAAGCCAGCGCTGACGGCGGGATCGGCCAGCGCCTGCTCCAGCGTGTCATGCAATGCCTGCACCGTGGCCCGGGGCGTGGCGGCAGGTGCCAGCAGGCCGTGCCACTGCTCCACCGCAAAGCCCGGCAGGCCGCGCTCGGCCACCGTGGGAACGCCGGCCAGCTGCGGCAGTCGCTGCGGCGCCGTGACGGCCAGGGCGCGCACACGGCCTGCAGCGATCATGGCCGCAGCACTGCTGGCCGTGACCATGCCCGCCGCCACCTGGCCTGCCGCCACGGCCGTGATGGCCGGGCCGCAGCCCTTGTAGGGCACATGCTGCACAAAGCGCTTCGCCTCCCGGGCCAGCATCTCGCCGGCCAGGTGCTGGGGCGTGCCGTTGCCGCAGGAGGCGAACAGCAGCGGCCGTTCCTGGCGCGCCTGGGCCAGCGCATCCTCCAGCGTCTGCAGCACGCTGTCCGCAGGCACGACCAGCACCGAGGCGATGGAGCCTGCGTTGAACACCGCCGTGAAGTCCTTGCGCGGGTCGAAGTCCAGGCGCTCGTAGACACCGGGGTTGATGGCAAACGAGCTGTTGGCCATCAGCAAGGTGCTGCCGTCCGCTGCGGCCTGGGCCACGGCATGGGCGCCGATGTTGCCGCTGGCGCCGGGCCGGTTCTCCACCACCACGGGCTGGCCCAGGCGCTGCTGCAGTTGCTCGCCCAGTCGCCGCGCCAGCAGGTCCGTGCCGCCGCCCGGCGGAAACGTCACGACGATGGTGATGGGCCGCTCCAGGCGCGTGCCGGCCTTGCCCGGCGCCGCCAGCCACAGCCCCGATGCGCCAGCCAGCAGCGCGCAGGCCGCCAGCGTCCAGAGTCTCCGCCCGCGCAAAGAAAATGCCATGGCCGAGTCCTCAGGTGTCGAGGCCGATGTCGAGAACCCGGGCGCTGTGCGTGATCCAGCCCACGGCGATCTGGTCCACGCCGGTCTCGGCCACGGCGCGCGCCGTCTCGGGCGTGATGCGGCCCGAGGCCTCGGTCACCGCGCGCCCGCGCGCCATGGAGACGGCCGTGCGCAGCGTGTCCAGGTCCATGTTGTCCAGCAGCACCACTTCCACGCCCAGGGACAGCGCCACCTCCAGCTGCTCCAGCGTGTCCACCTCCAGCTGGATCTGCACCATGTGGCCTACGCCTGCGCGCGCCCGGGCCAGGGCCTCGGCCACGCCGCCGGCCAGCGCGATGTGGTTGTCCTTGATCAGCACGGCATCGTCCAGGCCGAAGCGGTGGTTGCTGCCGCCGCCCACGCGCACCGCGTACTTCTGCAGCGCGCGCAAGCCTGGCATGGTCTTGCGCGTGCAGGTCACGCGTGCGCCCGTGTCGGCGATGGCCCGCGCGATCGATGCCGTGGCCGTGGCCACGCCGCTCAGGTGGCACAGGTAGTTGAGCGCCACGCGCTCGGCCGTGAGGATGGCGCGCGCGCTGCCGTGGATGCGCGCGATCTCCTGGCCGGGCGCCAGTTCGCTGCCATCGCGCAGCACCGGCTCGAAACGCGACTGCGCATCCAGCGCACGGAACGCCAGCCGCGCCATGTCCAGCCCGGCCAGCACGCCCTCCTGGCGCGCCACCAGGCGCAGTTCGGCCTGTGCGTCCGCAGGGACGATGGCATCCGTGGTCAGGTCGCCCGCGCGGCCCAGGTCTTCCAGCAGGGCCGAGCGCACCAGCGGCTCCAGCATCAGGTCGGGCAGCGGCGGTACCGGCAGGCGGGCACTGAGGGCATTGGCAATATTAATGCTCATTTTGAGTATATGTAGGTCAAAAAAATGTGGCGCGCGGCCTTGCGGGCTTGAGCGAGGAACTTATGCTAGATACGAGCATAAGTGCTGTCAAGCCATTGTCACAATCGGGCAAGTGCCGTGCAGTTCAGGGGGAACCGTCGATGCCCTTGGCCAGGGGCAGCTTGCTGCCCGAGATGGCCCGCTCCAGCAGCACATCGCTGCGAAAGCGGAACAGCTTGGCGGGCCGGCCCGCCGAGCCCACCGTGAGCTGGCCGGTCTCCTCGACCAGATCCTGCTGCTCGATCAGGCGGCGGAAGTTCTGCTTGTGCAGCCCGCGCCCGGCCAGGGCCTCCACCGTCTGCTGCAGCTGCAGCAGCGTGAACTCGGGCGGCATCAGCTCGAACACCACGGGCCGGTACTTGATCTTGGCGCGCAGCCGCGCCATGCCCGTGGCCAGGATGCGGCGGTGGTCGTGGTGCATGGCCTCGCCGGGCAGCATGGCGGCCGCGCCATGGACGCGGTGGGCCGCCTCCTGCACCAGTCCGGCCTCGTACAGCAGTTCGTAGCGCTGCAGCACCATGTCCTCGTTCCAGGGCCCGCCGTCCAGGCCGAAGGCGATGTCCGCGCGCTGGCGCCGCAGCGCACGCTGGGCGCCGCGCGCCTCGGCCATCCAGGCATGCAGGCGCGGAGCGATGTGGGAGAGCAGCAGGGCCGGCTCGCCGCTGCGCCAGTCTTCCCAGGGAAAGTAGCGGTACCAGTCCTGCCAGACGGCCTGTCCCGCGCTGCGGTCCGCGGATTCGCGCGTCAGCCCCAGGTAGCTGACCGAGATCACGCGCGCGCCGCTCGCATCGGTGCGATCGCCATCGGCAAAGGTGTAGAGCTGCTCCATGTAGCCCAGCGGGTGATGGGTCTGCTCCTCCACCCAGGCGCGCAGGCCGGCCTGCAGCGAACGGTGCCCCACCTCGAACGGCCCCGCCGGCAGCAACTGCCCGTCCGCCGTGGTCAGCACGCGCGGCGTGCCCTGGGTCACGGCCGCCAGCACGGCGACGAGTTCGGCATGGATGGGAGAGGCTGCGGGACTGGTGGGGTGGGGCACGAAGGTGGGGGAGGTCGGTTGGCGGGATGGGTGATTATGGTGGGTTGCAGGGGCAGCTTCGAGCCCGGCACAGCAGACCGCCACGGGCCATCAGACGGTCAAATTCAACCTGTTGAGCACTGGCGTGTTTTTCTATCGCATGACTACTCGCGGCGTTCGAGCGCTCGCAGGTGCTTTTCCAGCAGTTCGGCGGTGTGCTCATTCATGCCCGCCTCCCAGCTCGCGCTCGATCTGTTCGATGCTGGGCAGGCTGCTTTGCAGGGTTTCCGGCAAGGCACGGGTGAGCTCGAAACCGGAAACGCCGATGGGCTTGTCCACGCCGCGGAGCGCATATTCGGCCAGCACGTGATTGGGTTTCTGGCACAGGATCAAACCGATGGTGGGTTGGTCGGTTGCGTGTCGCAACCTGTCGTCCACAACGTTGCAGTAGAAGTTCATCTTGCCCGCGTATTCAGGCTTGAAATCGCCCCGCTTGAGGTCGATGACCACGTAGCAACGCAGCTTGAGATGGTAGAACAGCAGGTCTATATAGAAATCGTCTCCGGCAAGGTCCAGGTGATATTGGCGCCCCACAAAGGCGAAGCCCTGGCCCAGCTCCAGGAGAAATTTTTCCAGATGGGTGATCAGACCGGTTTCCAACTCACGCTCATGGAAACCTGATTCCAACGTCAGGAAGTCGAATAGGTAAGGGTCCTTGAGCGTTTGCTGTACCAGGTCGGAATCCGGCGGAGGCAGGCGCAAGGCGAAGTTGCTGGCAGCTCTGCCTTGTCGCAGGTGCGCGGCTGTTTCGATCTGCATCAGCAGGACACTTCGGCTCCAACCGTTTTCGATGGCTGCGCACATGTACCAATGGCGTGCGCCCGGCTCCTTGACCTTGGCGATCAGCTCGGCATGGTGGCCCCACGGCAGGGACAGCAGAACATCAGCAGCAAACACCTGTGCGCCATCTGCCGCCACCCCCGGTGTCTGGGGGCTTTGTGCCACAGCCTGTGGCACTTCTTCGCTGGGGGCAAGTTGTGCCACGGCCTGTGGCACTTTCTCTGTGCTCCCGGCTGTGGCAGCCAGGGAGGGATACTCGCGATAAAAAGCCAGCATGCGCTTGATGTTGCGCTCGGAAAAACCTTTTTCCTCCGGCAGTTCGTTGTGCAGATCCTTGGCCAGCCGAGGGATGACTGCGGCACCCCAGCCTTCCCGTTTCTGGCGCTGGTCGATCAGTGCCCCGATATCCCAATACAGGCGGATCAATTCGGCATTGACCGCCAGCATGGCACGCGTCTGGGCATGGCGGACACGCTGCTTGATATCGGCCAGCAGCGCCGGATAGTCGGCTGGCAGGTGGGGGCTCATACTGCGCCCCTGCTGGTGGCCCTGAGTGCGGCCGGCAGGAATTGTTCGCATGCCCCGAGCTGGACGTTCCATCCAGCCGCTTCCATAGCCGGCGTATTGAACTGGGTACAGCTGTCGCGTTCGCCAAGCGCCTGCTTATCCATAGGACGTGATTCCTTTCTTGCTGGCGTTACCTTGCTCGGGCCTGTCTTTTCACCCTGTCGGGTGACGATGGGTCATCTTACGGCGCTCGCTCCGAAACAGCCTGGGCCTCTGCAGAGCGATCCGGCACGATCGGAAGCTCAATGTCCAGGCACCCCGCAGGACATCTGCCTTGCATTCCCGCAGAAGAGTTCGGCACGGATGGGAGGGGCGGCAGGGCTGGTGGGGTGGGGCACGAAGGTGAGGACAGTCTGTTGGCGGGATGGGTGACTATGGTGGGTTGCCACCGCTGCAGCCAGCTGTCGCGCTGCCCGCCCTGCCCGCCCGGCCACTCAGGCCAGCGCGGCCTTGAGGATCTTCCTGTCCACCTTCCCTACGGAATTTTCCGGAAGGGCGTCAACGTAGTGGTAGGCGACGGGTGCATGCATCCGCGAGAGCTCGCCCAGCACCGCAGCGGCCAGGTGCTGCTCCGTGAGCGCGCGTCCCGTTTCGTCGCCGGTTCTCACGACGAAGGCGCACGGCACCTCGCCCAGGTCGGCATCGGGCCGGCCCACGACACAGCAGGCGCGTACGCCCGGCACCTTCGCAAGCACGCCTTCGATGAGGTTGGGAGAGAGGTTCTCGCCGCCGCGGATGATCACGTCCTTGATGCGGCCGGTGATGTACAGATACCCCTGGGCATCGAAGCGCCCCAGGTCTCCGGTGCGCAGTGCCGGCCCGGGGTCGGCGGGCGCGCCTGCGGTCTCCTCTTCGAGATAGCCCAGCATGAGGGTGGGTCCGCTGATGCAGATTTCTCCTTCTTGCAGGGGATCTTCGATCTCGGCACCGCCCGGCCTGGCAAGAAAGACCCGCTGCCCCGGCAGCACCGTGCCCACGGAGCCCACCCTTCGCGCGAGCGGCGGATTCATCGCAGAGGTGCAGGTCGCTTCCGAGAACCCGTACGACACGACCAGGGGCACGCCCAACTTTTCCTCGACCCGCCTGTGCAGCTCCTCGGTGATGGGGGCCGAGCCGCAGCGCGCCATGCGCAAGGCGGCCAGCGAGGCTGGAGGAAACTCGAACGCGAGCATGCGCGAGTACATGGTCGGCACTCCCGTGATCACGGTGGGCCGATGCCGCTCCATCAGCGCCGGCATGTCCTGCGCCTTGAAGCGCTCCGCCAGCACGACGGCCGAGCCCGCCAGCAGTGGGGCCAGCAATTGGTTGTTGACGCCATTGGTGTGGTGCAGCGGCATGGTGTGCAGCAGCCGGTCCTGCGGGCCGAGCCCCGTGTGCCGGACGATGCCGTCCGCGTTGACCCGCAACCCCAGGTGGCTTTGCAGCACGCCCTTGGGTTTGCCGCTGCTGCCGGAAGTGAACAGCAGGTAGGCACAGTCCCGGGGGCCAGATGTGCAAGCCCAGTACGGCTGCACATCGGGAGCAAGGCTTTCCAATGCAATGCGCCGTACCTGCGCAACGGCCGCCAGACAGGGATCGTCATGGTGGCTCCGGTCATGCACCAGCCAGGTCATGGCCGTCGCCGCAAAACGCCTTGCGGTCTCCTCGGCGCCAAGCCCGGGCTCCAGCACGCAGGGACAGGCGCCGGCCACCAGGGTCGCGAGCAGGGCGCAGGCCAGGTCCAGCGACCGCGGCACGGCAATGGCCACGCGGTCGCCCTCGCGTATCCCGGCAGCCCGCAGGCCGGCGGCCAGCACGCCCACCCGCTGCGCGAGGGCTCCGTAGCTCAGGACACCGCCCTGCGCCACCAGGGCGGGCCTTGCGGCCCACTCTGGCGACTGCCAGCGGCGATGAAAGGCCGCGACCAGGGATTCGAATTCGTCGGTCATTGGCAGCTCCTGTCCGGTGCGGCTCAGCGCAGGCTCACGCGTGCATCGCGCTCGAACTGCCCGTCAGGGTCCAGCGAGGCCAGGGCCTGGAGCTCGCGCTGCGTTGGCGGGTCGGTGGGATGCGCCGTGCTGGCGTCAAACTCGAAACCCGTGCGCTCGCGCACTTCTTCGAGGGATGCCTGCGGGTGCCATGAATCCAGCGCCAGGCGTCCGTCGCGCTTGATGAAGGTCGCGATCGGAGTGACCACTCCATGAAAGCCTCCCCACGAGGTGCGAAAGTCGAGCTTGTTCACCAGGGTGCGCGTCGAATGCTCGGTACGCCAGGTGCACGCGCGCAAGGCGGTGGGAAGCATGACGGCGCCGCCGCCTCCACCGGGAAGGCGCACCTTGGGCCTGTGCCAGTCGCCGATCGCCGAGTTGTTGGCGCACCCCTCGCCGTCGATCTGCGCCGCGCCAAGAAACGTCAAATCCATGCGCCCGCGGCAGCACAGGTCGTAGAAGTCCTCGTTGGCGAAGATGGACGCGCTGCGCTGCGCGAGCACGGGGTCCGAGCTCGACAGCGGGACGCTGGACGGCTCGGGGTCCACGCCGCCCGCGACGTTGATGTAGATGAAGTCCTCATCCAGCGTCTTCTTGGCCAGCAGGCAGGCCAGCATGGGCAAGGTGGAATTGACGCCGCTGAACGTGATCTCGCCGGGCCGGATGAACCGGGCCAGGTTGATGGCGATGTATGAAAAACCGGACCAGTTCGCGCTCATCGTGCCTTCTCCTGTGTTGCTGCCTCGGGCGCTTTCGCCAGGTGCGCGGCCAGGGCTTCGTCGCCCTCGGCCAGATAGCTTTCGACCGCGGGGTAATCGATCGGATAGCTGGGCCAGCATGAGCCTGGCCAGGCGCCGCCCGGGACGACGGAGAAGGCTTCGACCATGAAATACGGCACGACGGTGGACTCCGGGTTGTCCTGGAATATCTGCGTGTCCACCAGCTTTTCCGCCACCACCAGCACACTGCGTGAGGCACGGCTCATGATTCGGTCCCAATGCGGCGTGCCCGCAATGCGCACGTTCCCCTGCCGGTCGATCTCTGAGGCAAGCAGCACCGCATAGTCCGGCTCGATGGCCGGGATGGCGTACACCGGTGCGCGATCCGAGTACGGGTCCGGCAGGCTCACCCAGCCGTTCAAGGCGGGCAGGTCGCTTCCGTGCAAGCCCGCGCAAGGCTGAAAGGGGATGCCGTACGCCGCCGCGCGCAGCCCGGCGGTCAGGCTCGCGCAGGCATGCTCTTCGAGAACGACTTCCTGGCGCTCGACGGCCCGGCGGTACCAGGGCGCCAGGCCGAAGTTGCCCTCCATCGCGACGATGCCGGCCCGCACCTTTTTGACGGCCCCGGCCCGGCAAAGAATGTCGATGTCGTAGCCGGGAGACTGCTTGATGATTTCAAGGCCGGTCCTGCCCTGGCGGATCAGTTCGCGCACGAAGGCGAACGGGCCACGGTGAAGAAAGCTCCCGCCGATGGCCAGGGAGGCCCCGTCCGGTACGCGCGAGACGAGTTCCTGCAGGGGAACACATTTGTTTTTTCCGACGAATCCAGAAGGCATGGGTTGGTCCTTGTGAAAATTGCTCCACTACTGGCCCAGATACTTGCGCAGCCGGTCTTTCAACCCTGGCCGCGCGGCGGAACGCACCAGATGCGCCAGGTCGGCATCCGCCTGTACCGTATCGAGCGCGTGATACAGCGAGGCCCGGGCCTCGTCCTCGAGTTCAACGACCAGCGCTTCGCATTCCTGCACCACGCCCGGCCAACCCTCCTGGGCCAGGACCTGCTGGACGAATCCCATCTGCACGGCCTCGTCCGTGGAAAACGGCCGGCTTGCGCCGAGGATGTCCAAGGCCTTCTGCGTTCCCACCAGGTCGGCGAAGCGCCGGGTTCCGAGCACCAGGCCGAACTTCAGGCCGGGCATGCGGAACATGCCCTGTGCGCTGGCAATACGCCGGCGGCATGCGGCGAACAGGTCGACGCCAGCCCCGTACACCTTGCCATGCGCCAGGGCGACGGTGTATGCCGGCGACGTTGCAAGCGCCTGAAGCAGCTGTTCGATGCGGATGAAGCGCAGGACGAGATCGCCTTCGCTCTGTGCCTCCAGGTCGGACAGATCGAAGCCGGCGCACAGGCTCTTTCCAGCGCCGCGCAGGACCAGCAGGCGAGCCCCCTGGGCATGGGCATGCCGTACCCCCTCCAGCAGTGCGTCGACCAGCTCCGCGTTGAGGGCATTGAGCTTGTCGGGGCGGTTGAGGGTGAAAGTCCAGCGGTGGCCGCTGACCTGGATATCCAGGACGCCGCTCATACCGTCGCCTTTGCGCCATCGCGCAGCGGACCCAGCACCTGCTCGTTGTGCTCGCCCAGTGAAGGCGGCCGCAGCCGGACCGCCAGCGTGCGGTCATCGAAGCGGACGGGCGAGACAAAGGTCCTGGTCTTCACGCCGTTGGGCAGCTCCAGCGGTTGCACCCACTGCATGTGCTCGACCTGCGGGTCGGCGAGCACCTCCGAGTACCGATTGATGGGCGCGCAGGGAACCCCAGCGTCGCGAAAGCGCTGCAGCCAGGTCGCCGTGTCGGCGCGCACGAACTCCTCTTCGAGGATCTCCAGCAGAGCATCCTGGTGCTGGGCACGCAGCGTCGGCGTCAGGAAACGGGCATCATCCAGCAGCGCCATCTTGCCGACCACTTCGCAGACCGAACGCCACAGCGCGTTGTTGCCGGCGGCCATGCCGAAGTAGCCATCGGACGAGCGAAAGACGCGGTACGGCGCGTTGCGGGGATGGGCCGAGCCCAGCGCGCGCGGGTCACGCCCGCTGCCGAAGTACTCCGATGTCTGTAGCGCCGCGATACCCAGCGTGGCGCCCAGCATTGGCACATCCAGATGTACACCCTGTCCGCTGGCCTGCGCCGCACGCAATGCCGCCGCAATGGAGAAAGCGGCATACAGGCCCGCGGAGAAATCGGCCAGCGGCACGCCGCACTTCACGGGAGCGCCGCCCTCCTCCCCGGTGATGCTCATGATGCCGCTCATGGCCTGGACGGTGAGATCGAACCCGCCTTCCCCGGACCGCGGCCCCGACTGTCCGTAGGCCGAGATGGAGCAGTAGACCAGGCGCCGGTTCAGGGCCTGCAGGTCCTTGTAGCCCAGCCCCAGGCGGTCCATGACACCGGGGCGATTGTTCTCGATGAGCACATCGGCACCCTGGACCAGCTCGCGCAGCAGTTGCACATCGCCGGCCTCCTTGAGGTTGAGGGTGACCGACTTCTTGTTGCGATTGAGCGAGGCGAAGTTCTCGCTGTAACCGTCACTGATGGGTGGCCAGCTGCGCAGGGTGTCACCGCCTTGCGGGTTCTCCACCTTGATCAGCTCGGCCCCCAGGTCCGCCAGGAGCATTCCACAAAAAGGCCCAGCCGCCACGTTGCAGATCTCGATCACTTTGATGCCGTCCAGCGGCAGTTGATGGCTCATGTTGTCTCCAAAAACGAGGGGCGTGGTCGGCGTGTGCGGTTGGCTGGGGTTATCGCCAAGGTGTTGCCGCGTTGACAAATCCTACCAGCGGCGCCCATGATGTCAACAAATTATGATACATCAATCCTAATTTTTGGGAATAAACAAAGAACTGAATTCAAGCCGACAGCGATCAGAAACCCATCGACCCCAAGGGCAAAAGGAGACAAAAGATGATTCACAGACGCCAAATCCTGGCAGGCATCGCAGGCATTGCCTGCGCGGGACCGTTGCTCGCACAGCAATGGCCGGCAAAGCCCGTGCGCGTCGTCACGCCCTACCCGCCCGGCGGCGCGACCGACATCACGGCACGCGTCTATGCGCAGTACCTGGGTCAATGGCTGGGCCAGCCCTTCGTCATCGAAAACCGGGCAGGCGCCGGAGGCGAAATCGGCGCCACGGCCGTGGCCAACAGCGCCGGCGACGGCTACAGCCTGTTGTTCGGAGCGATTGGCAGCCTGGCCATCCACGCGGTCATCCCCACGCAAAAGCCTCCCTACGACCTGATGACGGCATTGACCGGCATCTCCATGGGCAGCTCGGTGCCTCTGGCCATCGCGGTGCGCAGCGACCTGCCCGCCCATTCCGTGGCCGAGCTGGTCAAGCTCGGCAAGGCCGGCGGCAAAGGCCTGAGCTATGGCTCCGCAGGCAATGGATCCACCCAGCACATGACGGGGGAGTACTTCCAGCAGGCGGCCGGCATGAAACTGATGCACATCCCCTACAAGGGAAGCGCGCCCGCTGTCGCCGACCTGCTGGGTGGCCAGATCGACCTGGTCTTCGAGACGCTGCCGGCACTGGCCTCGCAGATCGGCAGTGGCAAGCTGCGCATCCTGGCCGTGACCAGCGCCAGGCGCAGCGACATGCTGCCCGACGTGCCCACGCTCAAGGAATCGGGCTTCCCGGATTTCGAAGTCACGACCTACTACGGGCTGCTCGCGCCCAAGGCCACACCACCGGCCATCGTGGGCCAGCTCTCGAAGGCCATGCAGGAGATCGCAAAGATGCGCGAAGTACGCCAGACGCTGCAAAAGCAGGGCGCCGATGCCTACGCAAGCAGTCCCGAACACACCACCCGGCTCATCGAGGCCGAGCTGGCCAAGTGGGGCCAGGTTCAAAAGACTGCCCAGGTGCAGTGAACGCAACGGCACCCTCATGCAAAGCACGCGAATTTCCGTCGTGGGAGGCGGCTCCGTGGCCACATCCTTCCTGTTCCATCTGGTGCGTGCGCGAGTGCAGGCACAAAGCGCCCTCCCTAGGCTGCAGGTGCTGGTCTTCGAGCCGGCCCCTGCCGTCGGCCGTGGAGCGGCCTATGCCGACGACGCACCCACCAATCTTCTGAACGTCACGGCCGGCAGCATGTCCGTCGCCGAAGATGACCGGCAACACTTTCTGCGCTGGCTCCACCGCCAGGCAATCACCCATTTCCAGGGCGAGCAGATCACGCACGACTCGTTTCTGCCGCGCCCGCTTTTCGGCCGCTATCTGGAAGATGTCTACCGCGAAACCTGTGCCACGGGGGCCACGTTGGGCGTGGACATCCGCCACGTCCGGGAGGCCGTGCACGATGTCAGGGCAGACCCACCGGCCGGCTACCGGCTCGTGACACAGCAGGCAGAGCACATCGCGCAACGGGTGATCCTCGCCATCGGCAACCTGAGCTCAGCCGCGTTCGAGGACTTGCGCGGCCACGCCGGCTACTTCGACAGCCCGTACCCGGTCCGGGCACTGGCCTGTGGCATCCCCCGCGATGTGACGGTATGCGTGCTGGGCACGAGCCTGAGCGCCATCGACGCCGTGGTGGCGCTTGCCGAAGCCGGCCACACGGGGCCGATGTACTGCATGTCCCGCAACGGCAGGCTTCCGTCGGTCAGGGGCCTGAAGAACCAGCCCGTCACACTGAGTCCGCGCCTTGTGGCCACCCTTGCCGAAGGGGTCGCCCAAGGCCGCCGCCTGACACTGCGAGAGGTAATGGGTCTGCTCGCAGACGAACTGGCGCACCAGGGCATAGCGTTCGACGAACTCCTGGACCTGCAGGCTGCACCGCCCCCTGCCACGGACTATCTGCAAGAGGAAATCACGCTGTCCTCATCGCGTCCACGGCAATGGCAGTCGCTGGGCAATGCGCTCAACGCCGTCGTGGACGCCATCTGGCAGCAGCTCGACGACGCCGGGCGCGAGCGCTTCGACGCCACGCTGCGCAGCATCTGGATGGCTCGCCGCGTGACCTTCCCCATCGAGAATGCACGCAGGCTGCAGGCACTGCTTCGTGCGGGGCGCCTGCAGGTGATGCCGGGCCTGCAGTCCGTCGACCCGGTCCCCGGCCAGCACCACCGGTTCCGCATTCAGGCCCGGGACAGGGCCGAGCTGCACGCGGACGTGGTCATCAATGCCACGAGCTTTTCCGCGGACGCCAGGCACTCGGACCTGCCATTGCTGCGCAACCTGCTGGACCGGGGCGAGGCCTGCCCTCACCGCTTCGGCGGCTTGTGCGTGGATTTCGCGACCGGAAATCTGATGCGGTCCGACGGCAGCATCAATGCGGACATCAGCGTGCTGGGCACCATGGCGGCAGGAACCTACTTCTGGACCAACTCCATGGATGTCAACGCACGGCTCGCACGGGGAGTGGCCGGCCGACTGGTCCAGGAGTTGTGCGCATCGGAAACTCGGGCCGAGCGCACCTGCCCCATCTGATCCCCGGGCACGGCGCGAGCGGGCTCGCAAAGATGCTGTCCGGGCCATGAGCGACGCCATGCGTGCTAAGCTCATCCCAACATTTGGGATTCATTGCATGGACAAAACGCTACTCAAGGGCCTGGCAGTACTGGAGGCAATTGCCGAGATGCAGGGCGAGGCACGCGTCATCGACGACGTGGCGGCCCGCGTGGGCCTCACCCGAAGCAATGCGCACAGGACACTGCAGACCCTCATCCACGCCGGATACGTGGAGCGCGACCCGGCAGGCGGGGGCTTTCGCAGCACGACCAAGATGTATGCACTGGGCGTGCGCCAGTTGGGGCAGCTCGACCTGCGCAAGATCGCCCCCTCTTTCATGGCGGTACTGGCCGAGGAAAGCGCGGAGACGGTCCATCTGTCGGTGCTTGAAGGGCAGGATGTCATCTACGTGGACAAGATAGACAGCGTCCAGCCCATACGCGCCTACTCGATGATCGGTGGCCGCGCTCCCGCCTATGCCGTGGCCACGGGCAAGGCCCTGCTGGCGGCGCAGCCCGCGCAGTACCTTGACCGGCTACCTGACCCTTTGCCGAGGTTCACGCCAAACACGATCGTGAGCAAGGAGCTTCTGAAGGCCGAATGCGCCAAGGCGCTTCGCGTCGGATATGCGGTCAATCGCGGGGAATGGCGCGAAGGCGTAGGCGGCCTGGCCGCGGCCGTGTACGACGCCTTCGAGCGTCCCGTGGCCGCCATCGGCATTTCGGGACCGCTGGACCGCCTGAGCGTGGCCCGCATGAAGGAGATGGCGCCGCGCGTCATCGACGCCGCCGCGCAACTCTCGAAGGCCCTGGGGTACACGCGCGGGTATTTCGGCGAATCGGTCTGAACGGACTCATAGATCCACTGATCCGTGGCCTGGAGGCCTGGTCGTTTGATCATCCCTGCATCCCAGTTCACGCTCGAGGTCGGGGCGGTCGGTTGGCGGGATGGGTGACTATGGTGGGTTGCAGGGGCCGGTCCGCCCGCGTTCACGCATGGCGGTCCAAGCTTCCGATGTACTGGTCCACCATGGCCTTGGCCTGTCCCAGGCTGCAGCCATGCTCGCTCTGGCAGGCCCTGATGGCCGCCATCTTCTGCAGGGGATCGGCGGCAAGGGTGCGCCAGTCGATCTTTGCGGGCTCTGGCGCAGGGCCGGGCCGCGTGCCGCCTTCCTCCACCGAACGCACTTCCCAGCGCGCCACGACGGGAAAGGAAAGGTCCACGGCAGGCAGCCGGCCCAGTTCGGCCGCCAGTTCATCCTGTGAAATCAATGAAGCCACCTGGCGAACACGCGCCCGGGGCCCGTCGCGCCAAGGCCTGATCTCCAAGGGACGCCGACAAAAATCCTGCAGATAGCCACCCAACTCCTGCGTCATGAAGCGCGCGGCCTGCGCGACATCGGCCTGCAACAGTTGCAAAGCCTCCGGCTGCGAGAAGTCATCCAGCTGATCGCTCAGGTCCGCAAAGGCCTGCAGAAATCCCGCACAGACAAAGTCATCGAAGCAGGCGTGCGAAAGACTGCTGGCCTCGTCATCGTGCAACACCAGCGCCACGCCCACGCCATGCGTGTCCAGCGGCGTCAGGCACCAGGCATCGCCAGCGCCCGACTGGGCGAATGGCAGAAAGCTCCGGCCGTTCTGTGCGCCAGGATGAAGCCAGCCCTCGATGATTTCCCGGCTGGCTTCGGCGTCTATCCATTCGAAGTCCTGCCAACTCATGAACAAGGGCGGGTCCTGCAGGCAGCGCTGGCGCCACGTGGCGGCCCAATCCGGACCGTAGACGGTCTTTCCCGATGCCAGGAGGTCGCTCAACAGCGGCGGCAGCGCAATGCCGGTCTGGATGGAGAGATTGGCGTAGGTGGTCATTGGATTCATCCCACGTCCATATGCAGCCGATGCCGGCCGCAATGCACGCACCGGAAAAGGCAGCCGGAAATCATGCCGTCCGTGGACATGCGCTCCAGCATCCACTGCGCATCGTTCCTGTAGCTGCCTTCGATGTCGGGCAGGACTTCAGCGAGGAAAGGCTCGACGGCCTGCCTGTCGGCGTGACCCAGGAAGACACAGGGTGCGTTGCAGTGCGTGAGCCACACAGGCTGCTGCCAGGCCCTGTAGCCAGGCGTGCGCTGCGCTACTTCCAGCAGCAGTTCCCTGGCGATGGTGGGCTCGGGGCCTGCCGGATCAGGCGACACGCCTTCAATATCGATTCCAGGCATGAAAAAACCGCGCACAAGCGCGGTTCATCCCCACTCAGGCAATCGCTTGGATGCCGCTCTTTTCCACAACCGTCAGCAAGCGCAAGGCAGGGCCACCGGGCTTCTTGACGCCACGTTCCCAGTCAGAGACCAGGTTCTTGCTCACATTCAGATAGAGCGCAAAAACAGGCTGGGACAGATGTTCGCGCTCGCGCAAGGCCCGGATGCGTTCGGGAGGCATGGGTACCACAGGCGTCAGGCAGGCCGCATCGAACTCGCGCATGGTCTGCCTATCGATGGCACCAACGCTGTGCAGTGCTTCCATGGTTTCATGGATGGCTGCAGAAGCATCACTTCGGTATTTCTTTGTCATGATCATGTACCTCTGAAAAATGCCCGTTGCCGATCAACACGGTCAGTTGCTCCTCTGACAAGCCCAGCACATGGCCTGCGGCCTTCCTGAACTGCGCTTCATCGTCCTTGTCAATGTTGTCGCGGTCACTCTTGGCGAACCCATAGACGAAGAACGCTCGTTCCGCCGTGCGGTATAGAACGACGGTACGAAACCCGCCCGACTTGCCCTGCCCAGGCCGCGCCACACGCTGCTTGATGACGCCACCGCCCAGGTCGGCGTCGATCAAGCCCTGCTCAGCCCGCTCTATGGCCTGCACCATCGACTTGTCCGATATGTCCTGCTTGCGGGCATACCGCGCGAACCAAGCATTCTTGAAAATGCGCATGCCGTACCCTCCATGGATTTATATCACACTCAGTGTGATACATCAAATACCTCATCAGGCCCCCGTATCTGACAACGGCACAAGTACGCCACCATGAAAAACGGCGCTTCATGTTGTTACACGAAGCGCCGTCAGACAGCACCTGATCGATTGCCTTCAGCTCATCTTGCGCGAACCATCATGAAACAACGCGAGCAGGTGCGAACCATGACAGGAGCCATCACACGTTGAACAGGAAGTTCATCACATCGCCATCCTTGACGACATATTCCTTGCCTTCGGCGCGCATCTTGCCCGCGTCCTTGGCGCCTTGCTCGCCCTTGAAGGCGATGAAGTCGTCAAAGGCGATGGTCTGGGCACGGATGAAGCCGCGCTCGAAGTCGCCGTGGATGACGCCTGCGGCCTGGGGGGCGGTGTCGCCGACCTTGATGGTCCAGGCGCGCACTTCCTTGACGCCGGCCGTGAAGTAGGTCTGCAGGCCCAGCAGGCCGAAGCCGGCGCGGATCAGGCGGTTCAGGCCGGGTTCTTCCAGGCCCAGTTCCTGCAGGAACATGTCGCGGTCCTCGTCGCTCATCTCGGCCATTTCAGCCTCGATCTTGGCGCAGATGGCCACGACGGGAGCGCCTTGTGCCTCGGCATAGGCCTTGAGGCTGTCGAGCAGCGGGTTGTTCTCGAAGCCGTCTTCGCTGACGTTGCCCACAAACATGGCGGGCTTGGCGGTGATCAGGCAGAACTGCTTGAGCAGGGGCGCGTCTTCCTTGGAGACGGGCACCGTGCGTGCGGGCTTGCCCTGGTCCAGGGCAGCCTGGATGGGGGTCAGGAGCGCCACCACCTTGGCGGCTTCCTTGTCGTTGCCCGACTTGGCGGCCTTGCTGTAGCGGTTCAGCGCCTTCTCGACGGTGGCCAGGTCGGCCAGGCACAGCTCGGTCTGGATGACCTCGATGTCGGCGATGGGGTCCACCTTGTTGGCCACGTGGATGACGTTCGGGTCTTCGAAGCAGCGCACCACGTTGACGATGGCGTCGGTCTCGCGGATGTGGGCCAGGAACTGGTTGCCCAGGCCTTCACCCTTGGAGGCGCCGGCCACCAGGCCCGCGATGTCCACGAATTCGACGATGGCCGGGACGATGCGCTCGGGCGTGATGATGTCGGCCAGCTTCTGCAGGCGCGGATCGGGCACTTCCACCACGCCGGTGTTCGGCTCGATGGTGCAGAAGGGATAGTTCTCGGCGGCGATGCCGGCCTTCGTCAGCGCGTTGAAGAGAGTGGACTTGCCCACATTGGGCAGACCCACGATGCCGCATTTGAGGCTCATGGCAGGGCTTTCTACAGGGATTCTGGGGACAAACCCCGTATTTTAGTCAACCGGGCATTTCCTGTCGTTTCAGGCGAACTGCCAGTCGCCGGCCACGGACTGGCCAACGACCAGTTCGGCCCCGTCGTGCAGGCCTTCCAGCACGGCATTCATGCCGAAGGTGATGGCTCCATCGACACGGTCGTCCTGGCGGTAGGTACGGATGGCATCACCCACGGCGGTGCCCTGCACGGCCGTGACGGGGTCGATGTCGGGAATGGGGCAGCGTGTGCAGGGCTTGGCCATGCGCAGCCGCAGGCCCTGGGCATCGAGCACGTCGAGCCCGTCGACCCGGTCCTCGTCATGGGCCTCCAGGCCTTCGATCACGATGTTGGGGCGAAAGCGCCGTGCATCCACCGGGGCGTGGCCGGCCGCCTGCAGGCGCTGGTTGAGTTCTTCGATGGCGGCCTGGCTCAGTACCAGCAGTGGATAGCCGTCCGCGAAGTGCACAGGTGCGGCCTCGCCCCCGGTCCAGCGCGCGCTGGTGCGGCGCGGCGCCGTCGGGTCGAAGCGCACCAGGGCGCAATCCGCGCCCAGGGCCTGGGTCAGCCAGCGCGCTGCCTCCGGCCCCATGTCCCAGGCCTGCACCCAGTCCGACCAGACGCGCGCCCGGCGCTCCGGCCCCGTGGCCTGCAGCGCGATGCGCAGCGACGGCTGCTGGGGAAAGTGCAGCACCAGGTGCCCGGCCTCCAGCTCGGGGCGTATCCAGGCCATGCGCGGATGGTCGCGCTGGGTCAGGAATTCGCCCTGCGCATCGACCACCATCCAGTGGCGGTCCCAGGCCAGGCCGGTGGCGCCGACGCCGCTGCTTTGCAGCGCGATGCCCGCGCAGGATTTGACGGGATATACCCACAACTGGGCAATGCGGCCCTGCACGTCTCTTTCTTGGTCAAACATCGGATAGCTCTTTTTGGGAAATCTGGAGTGTGTATGCCATCCATGGTGCGAATGGCGCCATGCGATGGGCGGCAATATGCCAGATGGCGACGCAGGCTGCGGCAGGTCATGCCAAAGCCGGAGTTTGCGCCAGTTGGAATCCCCGGCATGGCCCGGACTCCTACAATGCCGGCCATGGCGCAAACCTTTGATGTATGTATACGCGGGGCCGGCATTGCAGGCCGGACCCTGGCTCTCCTGCTGGCCCGGGAACGGCTGCGCGTGGCCCTGGTGGTGGCCGCGCCGACCGGCAACGCGCCCGATGTGCGCGCCTACGCGCTCAATGCCAGCGCACGCGGCCTGCTGGACAGCCTGCGTTGCTGGCCCGATGACCAGCACGCCACGCCCGTGACGCAAATGGAAGTCTTTGGCGACCTGGACGGCCATGTGCTGTTCGACGCAGCCAGCCAGGATGTCGAGGCCCTGACCTGGATCGTCGATGTGCCCGCGCTGGAGCAGCGCCTGGCCGAGGCCGTGCGCTACCAGCCCATGGTCGAGGTGGTGGACCAGCCGGTGGCGGCTCCGCTGACGGCCATCTGCGAGGGCCGCGCCAGCCGCACGCGCAGCGAGTTCGGCGTGGACTTCGCCGTCACGCCCTATGCACAGCACGCCATCGCCACCCGGCTGCACTGCGAGCTGCCGCACGGACAGGTGGCGCGACAGTGGTTCACGCCCGAAGGCATCCTGGCCCTGCTGCCGCTGGACGGCCCGCAAGGCCACAGCGTGGCCGTGGTCTGGTCCATCGCCCGCGAGCTGGCCGACGGCTGGCTGGCCGCCGACACACAGGATTTCACCGCGCGGCTGGAAGCCATCAGCCAGGGCGCGCTGGGCCGGCTGGAGCTGAGCGCACCGCGCATGGCCTGGCCGCTGCAGCAGGCCGTGGCCGACCACTGGTGCGGCTCCATGCCCGACGGCGATGCACGCTCGGCCCGCAGCTGGGTGCTGGTGGGCGATGCCGCCCACAACGTGCATCCGCTGGCAGGCCAGGGCCTGAACCTGGGCCTGGGCGATGTGCAGGCGCTGGCACGCGTGCTGCAGGAGCGCGGCTACTGGCGCAGCACCGGCGATCTGCGCCTGCTGCGCCGCTATGAACGCGAGCGCAAGGCCGCGCTGGCGCCGATGGGCCTGGCCATGGACGGGCTGCAGCAGCTGTTCAGCCGCTCCGAGGTGCCGGTGCAGATGCTGCGCAACTGGGGCATGAAGGGCTTCGAGCGCTTCGGCCCGCTCAAGGACTGGATGGCGCGCCAGGCCATGGGCCTGGACCCGCGCAGCGGCGCCTGAGCCTGGAGCCAAGCCGATCCCGTGCCGTTGAACCCTTTGCCGTTTTGCGACTCGTACCCCTGCTCCGTGGCGCCCCGCGCCGCGCAATCCCCCTCAACCACGGCGCGGCCGGCCTGAACGCGGCCCCGCCCACCCACCGCATTGCCATGAAACTCTTCGCCTGCCTGCTGACGGCCGCCAGCCTGACCTGGAGCCTCGGTGTCCATGCCCAGGACGCCAACCTGCGCAAGACGCTGACCGAGCGCATTCCCCAGCTGGAAAAGATCGACGAAATCCGCCCCACGCCCATGTCCGGCCTGTTCGAAGTGCGCATCGGCACGGACCTGTTCTACACGGACGCCAAGGGCAACTACCTGATCCAGGGCGAGCTGATCGACACCAAGGCGCGCCGCAATCTCACCGAAGACCGCATGAACCAGCTGACGGCGGTGGACTTCAAGCAGCTGCCGCTCAAGGACGCCGTGACCATCGTCCACGGCAAGGGCGAGCGCAAGATGGCCGTGTTCGAAGATCCCAACTGCGGCTACTGCAAGCGTTTCGAGCGCGACCTGCAGACCGTGGACAACGTCACCATCTACCTGTTCCTGTACCCCATCCTGAGCCCCGACTCGGCCGAGAAGTCGCGCAACATCTGGTGCGCCAAGGACCAGGCCGGTGCATGGGCCGACCACATGCTGCGCGACAAGGTGCCGGCCGCCGCCCAGTGCGACACCTCGGCCGTGCAGCGCAACCTGGCCTTTGGGCGCAAGTACAAGATCACGGGAACGCCCACCGTCATCTTCACCAACAACACCCGCGTGCCTGGCGCCATCAGCGCCCAGGAAGTCGAGAAGAACCTGGCCGCAGCCGCAGCTGCGCGCTGACCGCCACCGGGCGGGCCCGGCGCCATGGACGCCGGGCCCGCCCACCTGATCCCCCTTAGCCGGAGCTTCCCGGCTCCAGCCCGCCGCAGCGGGCCCGGGCAGCCTCCAGGCCACACCTGCAGGAGCCCGAATGACCTCTCCCCTCGCCGCCACCGCCACTGCCACTGCCGCAGCGGACATCCACTACCGCGTGCAGGCCGTTGATGTGGACGCGCACCTGTTCAGCGTGCAACTGCACATCGCCCGCCCAGCCGCTGGCCAGACCCTGTCGCTGCCGGTCTGGATTCCCGGCAGCTATCTGGTGCGGGAATTCTCCAAGAACCTCCAGGGCCTGTCTGCCGAGCAGGACGGCCGCCCCGTCGCGCTGGCCCAGCAGGGCAAGAACCTCTGGCAGGCCGATTGCGAAGCCAACACGCCCCTGGTGATCCACTACCAGTTCTGCGCCTATGACAGCTCGGTGCGCACGGCCTGGCTGGACCGCCGCCGCGGCTTTTTCAACGGCACCAGCCTGTGCCTGCGCGTGCACGGCCAGGAAGATACGCCGCACACGCTGCAACTGCTTGCGTCGGATGCCACGGCATCGTGGCAGGTGGCGACCGGCCTGGACGCCGTGGACACCGATGCGCGCGGCTGGGGCCTGTACCGCGCCGCCCACTACGACGAATTGGTGGACTGCCCCGTGGAGATGGGCAGCTTCTGGCGTGGCGACTTCGTGGCCGCGGGCGTGCCGCACAGCTTCATCGTCGCGGGCGCTGCGCCCAGCTTCGACGGCGCGCGCCTGATTGCCGATGCACGCAAGATCTGCGAGACCGTGCTGGCCTTCTGGCACGGTACGGGCGAGCAGGCCACGCCCGCGCCCATGCAGCGCTACGTGTTCATGCTCAACGTGGTCGATGACGGCTATGGGGGCCTGGAGCATCGCAACTCCACGGCCCTGATCTGCGGCCGGCGCGACCTGCCGCGCGTGGGCGAGCGCAAGGCCGCCGAGGGCTACACCACCTTGCTGGGCCTGATCAGCCACGAGTACTTCCACACCTGGAACGTCAAGCGCCTGCGCCCCGCAGAATTCGCACGCTACGACTACGGGCAGGAGAACTACACCGAGCTGCTGTGGTTCTTCGAAGGCTTCACCAGCTACTACGACGACCTGCTGCTGCGCCGCGCCGGCCTGATCGACAACGCCCAGTACCTCAAGCTCATCACGCGCACCATCAACCAGGTGCTGCAGACGCCGGGCCGACACCTGCAGTCCGTGGCCCAGGCCAGCTATGACGCCTGGGTCAAGTACTACCGCCAGGACGAGAACACGCCCAACCAGACCGTCAGCTACTACACCAAGGGCTGCCTGGTCGCACTGGCCCTGGACCTGCAACTGCGCCGCGAAGGCCGCAGCACGCTGGACGACGTGATGCGCGCGCTGTGGCAGCGCTGCCAGGGCGGCCCCATGCGCGAGGCCGACGTGCTGGCCGTGCTGCAGGACCTGGGCGGGCGCAGCTTCGCGCCCGAGATCACGCAATGGGTGCACGGCACCGACGACCTGCCGCTGGCCGAGCTGCTGGCCGCGCACGGCGTGCAGGCCAAGGCCGAACCGGCGCAGACTGCCCAGCGCCTGGGCCTGCGCGTGCAGGAAAGCCAGGGCATCACCATCAAGACCGTGCTGCGCGGCAGCCTGGCCGAGCGCGCAGGCTTCATGGCGGGCGACGAATGGCTGGCCATCGAGCTGCCCACCGGGGCCGAGGATTCACAGCCCGCGCGCTGGCGCATCACCCGGCTGGACGACGTGGCGCTTTATGCAGGCACGGCCCTGGACATCGTCGCCTGGGTGGCCCGCGACCGGCAGATCCTGGCCTTGACCCTGCCCTGGGGCTCGGGCCTGCTGTCCGAGGCCGCCGCCATGGTGGAGAAAACGGACAACGGCGATGCAAAAGCTGCCACATCCGGCACCCTGGCAGCGCCCGCCCCCAGCAATCTCGGACTGGAAATCACGGACGAGGAGACCGCTGGACGCTGGCTGGCCGGGCACACGGGCAGCGCGCAGGCGCCCGCCACGCCCTGAACGGCGCAGGCCGCCCCGCGCCGCCGGCCGGTTATTCTTGAGGATCACGACGACAACCCCAGCAGGAGACTCCCTTGGCCTACGAAATGATTGAAGTTCGCGTCGAAGCCGACAAGGTCGGCATCATCACGCTCAACCGCCCCAAGCAGCTCAACGCGCTCAACGACCAGCTCATGGACGAGCTGGGCCAGGCCCTGCAGGCCTTCGATGCCGATGAGGCCATCGGCTGCATGATCATCACCGGCAGCGAGAAAGCCTTTGCGGCCGGCGCCGACATCGGCGCCATGGCCAAGTACAGCTTTGCCGATGCCTACAAGGGCGACTACATCACGCGCAACTGGGAAGCCATCCGCTCCATCCGCAAGCCCGTGATCGCCGCCGTCAGCGGCTTTGCCCTCGGCGGCGGCTGCGAGCTGGCCATGATGTGCGACTTCATCATCGCCGCCGACAACGCGAAGTTCGGCCAGCCGGAAATCAAGCTGGGCGTGATCCCCGGCGCCGGCGGCACGCAGCGCCTGCCGCGCGCCGTGGGCAAGTCCAAGGCCATGGACATGGCCCTCACGGCCCGCATGATGGACGCCACCGAGGCCGAGCGCGCCGGCCTGGTCAGCCGCGTCGTGCCCTTCGACAAGCTCATGGACGAGGCGCTGGGCGCTGCCATCATCATCAGCGGCTTCTCGCAGATCGCCGTCATGGCGGCCAAGGAATCGGTGAACCGCGCCTTCGAGGGCTCGCTGGCCGACGGCGTCATGTTCGAGCGCCGCCTGTTCCACGCGCTGTTCGCCACGCAGGACCAGAAGGAAGGCATGGATGCCTTCGTCAACAAGCGTCCCGCCAGCTTCAAGCATCTCTGAGCGGGCTGAAAGACGCGCTACAATGCGCGTCTTCCGGCAAGGCGCAGCAAGCCTCTCGCAAAGAAATTTCGAGAAATTTGCACAACTTGCCGGACGGGCCGAAAATTCTGCATATAATTTAGGTCTTACGGCGCTTTAGCTCAGTCGGTTAGAGCGATGGAATCATAATCCACAGGTCCGCGGTTCGAATCCGTGAAGCGCCACCAAACAAAGAAAAGGGTCTACGTGCAAACGTAGACCCTTTTTCCGTTGGTGCTGCACTCCGCCAGAGCGCGCCGTTTGCGGCGCCGCCTCCGGCTGCTAGCTGCCGCGCTCCAACGCAATCCAGTGGTTGTCCAGCGCCATGCCGGGAACCGGCACCGTGCGCAGCACCTGGCCGCGCTGGCGCAATTGGGCCTGGCGTGCGCCGCCCATCCACAGCGCAGGCTCGGCAGGCAGGGGCCGGCCCTTGGCATCCAGTGAGACGCTTGCATTGGCCACGCAGTACACGCCCGGCATGGCATCGCCACGCAGCCAGCGGCCGCTGGCCTGGCCGCTGGCCTGGCCGCTGTCGGGCACCTGCCACCAGGTGACGGTGTTCACGCGCGGGCAGCTGACGGCAAAGAGCTGGCCGTCGCAACCGATATCGCCGCCATAGCCGGCCAGGGGCTCGCGCCCTTCGGGCAGGGGCACGGCATGCAAACGGTGGCCATCGAACAGGGCCAGCACGGGCGCAGCGGCGCGCGCTTCGGTGTCGCGGTGCTCGGCCTGCAGCGCAATGCCCAGCCAGCGGCGTGCGGGCGCGTGGGCGACCTGCGGGCCCCAGGCCAGGTGGCGCAGGCTCAGGCGGCTGTCGTCAAGCTTCCACAGGCCGGCAAGGGCGCCGCCTTCGGCCGGCAGCAGCCGTGCGATGGACGAATCCATGTGGTCCAGCTGCAGCTTGCGCCGGCCGGTTTCGGACTGCGTGGGAATGCCGCCGTTGGCGACCATGAGCGTGCCGTCGGCGTCCAGCAGCAACTGGTGCGGGTCCATGCCGCCCGTGCGCCATTCGGCGATCTTCTCCAGCGTGATGGCATCGCGCACGCCGATCAGGCCCTGGGCATCTTCCAGGTCGGTCTCGGTGGTGTAGAGATGGCGGCCATCGGCGCTTTCGATGACATGGCCATTGAAGAAGCGGTCGGGCTCTATCCACTGCCATTGCGCATCCTCGGCGGCCTGTCCCGGCTTCAGGCGCACCAGCCAGTCACCGGGGCGGCGGCTGGCGAAGACCACGGAGCCGTCGCGCAGCGCGGCCATGCCATGGGCGCGTGTGGGCACATCCAGGGCCTGCAGCACCTGCAGTGGCCTGTCCACCTGCGCACTGGCCTGCACGATGCCGACACGCATCTGCTCGCCCTGCATCCAGGCCGCAGCCAGCGACCGTGCCGGTCCAGACGGCATGGCCGCATGGGAGGTTGCCAGCGGCATGGCAGCCAGCAGCCCCATGCCCTGCAGCCAGCGGCGGCGATTCAGCGCCTGCTCAATCCCCGTCGGCATCCGAGAACCCGATGTTGACTTCCAGCGCAGGCGCCACCTCGCCTTCCATGAGGCGCTTGAGGCGCGACAGCGGCTTGGTGGCGGCATCGACGGCCTTGGCGCTCGGCTCGGTCAGGGCGCGCATGCCGGCATCGGCCTCGTTGACGGCCTTGAGCCAGCGGTCGGCCAGCGGGTTGAGGCCACGGCCGCGCAGGTAGGACTCGATGGGCACGATGTCCACGCCGGGCTGGGGCACCTTGCGGTCCACGCTCACGGCCAGCGTGCGCAGGCCCTGCCAGTGCGCGCGCCAGATCTCAACGGTGCTGCCGCTGGCCAGGTGCTCCCAGGCGGGGGGCTTGCTGCCTGCACTGCGCAAAGGCTTTTCCATGTCCGCCCAGCGCAGGCGCTCCAGGCCGCCCACCCACTGGTTGATGAACTCGGCCATGGCTTCGGTGGTGGCATCGCCGTCCTCGGACCAATCCTGGGCCGCGAACTTGGCAAAGCCGTTGCTGAGGATGCCCATCTCGGCGACGATTTCCTCGGCCACCAGGGTGGCATAGGCGCAGGCCGGCGTCTGCGGCTCCACGGGCTGGGTCCACAGCAGGTTCTCGAGCGCCGGGTATCCCTTGGCGGGTGCGCCGATGCGCTCCATGGCAGCCAGATCGGCGGGGGCCGACTGTATGGCCTTCTTGAGCAGGGCCGGGCGCATGGGGCGAAAGTCCACCAGACGTGCCGAGCGGCGCTCCACCAGCGGCCCCAGGGCCACGGCCGAGAGGCTGCTCCACTGCCGCGACGACTGCACATAGGCCTGGCGCGCCGTCTGCAGCGTGGCGGCAGCCGATCCCGCAGGTGCCGCAGGTGCCGTGCAGTGCGCGCGCAGCGCCTGGCTCAGCGCCTGGGCGGATGCCTGCGCGGCCTTGGCCTGGGGTGCGAACCATTGGCCGTACAGCCCCTGCACGGCGTGGGCCGTGTTGTAGAAGGGAATGGCCATGTTGGCATCCACTTCCTGGGCATGGACCGGGGCGGCGGCCAGCAGCGCCAGCGCGGCGGCACAAAGGATTTGGCGAGGGGTCATGCGCATGTCTTGCATCAGAGGGACTCCACAAATTTGACCAGGGCTTCACGGTCTTCGGCGCTGAACTGGCGCACCTGTTCGCGCGCGGCTTCGGCCTCGCCGCCGTGCCAGAGGATGGCTTCGAGCACGCCGCGCGCACGGCCGTCGTGCAGCAGGCGCTGGTGGTTGTTGACATCGGGCAGCAGGCCTATGCCCCACAGCGGCGGCGTGCGCCACTGGCGGCCTGAGGCCTTGAAGTCGGGCCGGCCATCGGCCAGCGCATCGCCCATGTCGTGCAGCAGCAGGTCGGTGTAGGGCGCAATGGTCTGGCCCGACAACCCCTTGCTGCTGAGTGCCGGCGACAGCGCGGGGAACAGCTCCCCGCCGGTCTTGTACGAGGGCCGGTGGCACTGCGCACACTGGGCCTGGTGGAACAGTGCCTCGCCACGGCGCACGGCCGGGTCGCTGGCGTTGCGCCGTGCAGGCGGCGCCAGCGTGGCCTGGTAGAAGATCACGTCGTCCAGCACGCGGTCCTCGATCTCCACGCCCTCGGCGCCGTTGCCGTTGGGCGCGGCCAGGCAGTCCTTTTGTGCGGGAGTGCAGGTCTGGTGTGGGAAACGCTTCGATGTGATGCCGATATCGCCCAGGAAGGCCGAGGCCGTCTGGTGGGCAATGGAGGCCACGTTGGCCTTCCAGCCGAAGCGGCCCAGCATCATGCGTTCGCCGTAGGCATCCCAGACATAGTTGGGCTGGCCCTTGATGGGGCCGCCCAGGGCCGCCTGGGCGGCAGCGTTGGCCAGGATCTCGGACTCCGGGATGTGCTCCAGCAGGCCCAGGCCGATGACCTGGGGCGCAATGCGCGGGCTGGTCATCAGGTTTGCGGCCAGGGGGCCGTAGTTGAGCGCAGCCAGCTCGTAGACCGGCTTTTCCAGTGTGTAGGCCGTGCCGTCGGCAAAGCGGCCATGCACCTGTTCATAGCGGATGCGCAACTGGCCCTCGCCCTTGACGCCCAGCACGCCCTCGGTATTGAACTGGTCGCCATAGACCGGGTCCGGCACCGGGCTGCCGTGCGGGCCTTCGCCCGGAATGGACAGCCGCATGAGCAGGCCCGCGAAGGGCTGGGGCTTGAGCGGGTTGTGGAAGTCGGGCGGCTGGGCACGGCCGTCCTGCACATGGCAGCCGCCGCAGGAGCGCGCCAGGAAGTGCGGGCCCAGGCCATCGCGCGCCGTGGTGGAGGCCGGGGCCTGCACCCAGTTGCGCTTGAAGAAGGAGTTGCCGATGACGAAGCGCGTGCGCTCTGCATCCTCCAGGTTGGCGGCAGGCAGCGAGAAGGCGTTGCGGCCCGTGGCGTGGACCGTGGTCTGGCCGCCCGGGGGCAGGGGCTCGCCGGGTGCCGCGAACAAAAGAGCTGGATCGGGAGCTGGATCGGGAGCAGGCTGCGGTGCTGGCGCGCGCGCTGGAGCGGCAGCCACCGTGTCCTGCTGTTGGGCCGAGCAGCCCATCAGGACCAGGGAGGCAGCGACCAGCAGCGAGGGGGAGAGATTCATGGGTGGGGACGTCCCTGGAAAAGCCAGGGCCGCCGAACCCTTTCGGGGGCGGCGGCCTTGGCACATGGGCGCAGGAATGGATGGACGCTGGCGTGGATGTTCTTTTAGTTGGCCTTGGGGTCCACCAGGTTGAGCTGGGTGATGCCGACGGCATTGGCCGCCTCCACCAGGTCCTTGCTCTGCTGGACCAGGCTGTCGATGGTGGCCTGGATCTTGGCGCGCGAGGCCGAGTCGCGTGCGCCCTGTATGGCCTGGTCGAACGGCGCGGGAATGGCCTGGGCCGCCTGCACCGACTGCGTGATCTGGCGCGTGGTCCTGTCGGCCAGCGCGCTGTCCTTGGAGGCCACCCAGTCCTTGATGCCAGGGCCTTGCAGCTCGCTGCCGTCCAGGCGCTTGTAGCTGCCCTGCCAGACGTTGAGGATGCCCTGGGCATTGGTCACGGCATCGCGGTGCGTGTTGTCCGAGAAGCAGGAGTGCTCGTCTTCCTGGTCGCGGCTGGCCAGGGCCACTTCCAGGCGCTCGCCGGCCAGCTCGCCGCGCGACAGCGAACCCAGGCCCACGAAGATGCGGCGCAGCGCATCGTCGGGCTTTTTCTCGAACTGGGCGCGGAAGTTCTTGGGCGAGCCGGGCTTCCACTGGTCGGCCACGGACTGCAGGTCCTCGATCAGCAGCGCGGTCACCACCTTCAGGTACTCGCGGCGGCGGTCGGCATTGGACTTCTTGCCATCGACAAAGTCGGTGTACGGACGCGCGCCCGGCCCCTTGTCGTTCAGGTCCTGGCCCCAGAGCATGAACTCGATGGCGTGCCAGCCGGTGGAAACGTTCTCCTCGCCGTCATGCTCGTTGAGCTCGGCCAGGCGCTTCTTGGTGATGGCTTCCTTGCGGTTGTTGATGATGCCGGCGTTGGGATTGCCTTCCACATAGTCCACATAGGACTCGTCCATGGGCCAGGCGTTGATCTGGCCTTCGGGTCCTTCATCGTTGTCGATGGGACCGGCGTAGAAGCGGAAGGCCTCGGTCTGGCCGTAGTACTCCCGGGCATCCAGCCAGGCCTTGCGTGCCTGGTTCAGGCCCTGCTCGCTGGGCGCCGCCAGAAAGGCCGCAATGGCTTTCTGCATGGTCTTGGCGGAGCTGATGGAGTCCGAGTAATTGGCGTGCACCAGGGTGCCGTAATGCTTGACCACCTCCGCAACGGAGAGGCTCTTCTTCACGGGCTGTTGAACGGTGCCGGCGGCTGCGGCCTGGCTCATCGGGGCGGCCGCGCCCAGGGCCAGGGCGGCTGCAATCAGGATGGGATGCATGGCAGAAAGGATCGGAGGTTGGAGAACTCGGAATGCCAAACTGTAATGAGAATTGTTTTTATTGGCAAAACCTGCGAGATATCGCCGCACTGCACCGCAAGGTCATAGACGGACCCGGGCAGAAATGGGGCGCGCCAGCGGCGCAATGGCCGCAGCGGGCGCCAGCCTAGCACGAGCCCCCTTGGCGCCCCGGCCAAAGACCCAGCGCCCTGGCATAAGCCCCGCAGCTTGCCTTGGCTGGCGACTTGCCTTACCATTGCGCCCGCTCGCATGGGCCGCCCTCTCCTCGCAGGGCATGCCCACGGCCTCCAAGCCCTGATCGCCCGGCCGATTTCAGGGCTTTCGCTTTTTGCAGAAGCGGTCTTTTGGCGCTGCACCTTGCGCTCTGTCTTTTGCGCGCAGCCCCTGCCATGCCCCGGCATGCCGGCCGCCCAGCTTGTTTTCCCACCAGGATTTCCCGTGCCCATCGCCACTCCAGGATGCCGCACACGCGCAGCGTGCCCGCACGCCGGCCCAGCCGGCGGCGCAGGCGTTTTGCGTGGTGCCGCACCCCAGCGAGAGCGCGCGCCGTCCTGGCTTTCAAGGATCTTCACGTGACCACCACTTCCTCCGGGGCGCTCGCAGCCAATGCTGCTGGCGCCAGCACAGACACGCATGTCGGCACACATGCCACCCAGGTCAATGGCTACAGCTGGAAGGCCCTGGCCGGCTCGGCCGTGGGCTATGCCATGGACGGCTTCGACCTGCTGATCCTGGGCTTCATGCTGTCGGCCATCTCGGCCGACCTGCATCTCACGCCGGGCCAGGCCGGCTCGCTGGTGACCTGGACGCTGATCGGTGCCGTGTTCGGCGGCATCTTCTTCGGCCTGCTCAGCGACCGCTACGGGCGCATCCGCGTGCTGACCTGGACCATCATGCTGTTCGCAGTCTTCACGGGCCTGTGCGCCTTCGCGCAGGGCTACTGGGACCTGCTGGCCTACCGCACGATTGCGGGCATCGGCCTGGGCGGCGAGTTCGGCATCGGCATGGCACTGGCCGCCGAGGCCTGGCCCGCACGCCACCGCGCCCGCGTCTCGTCCTACGTGGCACTGGGCTGGCAAATGGGCGTGCTGGGTGCGGCGCTGCTGACACCACTGCTGCTGCCCCTCATCGGCTGGCGCGGCATGTTCCTGGTGGGCGTGATACCGGCCGTGGTGGCCTGGGTTATCCGCAACAAGCTGCACGAGCCCGAAGTCTTCGTGAAGCGCCAGCAGTCCGCCACGCCCTCGGCCCGCGTGCCGGTGCTGCAAAGCCTGAAGCTGCTGGTGAAGGACCGCGCCACGACCAAGGTCAGCCTGGGCGTGATCGTGCTGACCTCGGTCCAGAACTTCGGCTACTACGGCATCATGATCTGGATGCCCAGCTTCCTGTCCAAGCAACTGGGCTTCAGCCTGACCAAGTCCTCGATATGGACTGCCGTGACCGTGGTGGGAATGATGGTCGGCATCTGGGTCTTCGGCCAGCTGGCCGACCGCATCGGCCGCAAGCCCAGCTTCCTGATCTTCCAGCTGGGCTCGGTCATCATGGTCGTGCTCTATTCGCAGCTGTCCGACCCCACGGCCATGCTCTGGGCGGGGGCCCTCATGGGCCTGTTCGTCAACGGCATGATGGGCGGCTACGGCGCCGTGATGAGCGAGGCCTACCCCACCGAGGCGCGCGCCACCGCGCAGAACGTGCTGTTCAACATCGGCCGCGCCGTGGGCGGACTGGGCCCTGTGGTGATCGGTGCGCTGGCCATGAGCTATTCGTTCCAGGTGGCGATCGCCCTGCTGGCTGCCATCTATGTGCTGGACATGCTGGCCACGGCCTTCCTGATCCCTGAACTCAAGGGACGCGAGCTGTCCTGAGCGGCTCAGATCCTCCGGCTCAGAAGAAGGCCCCACAATGCAAAGAGCTGCCGATGGCAGCTCTTTTTTTGTCCGGCAACCGGCGTGCCCAGGCTCAGCCGCCTTCGCTGCACTCCAGGTTTTCGATGCGGTCTGCCGCCTCGCGGATGTCTTCCTGGAACATCTGGTCTCCCAGCATCACGGAGACCTGGCCCTCAAAGCCGCGCAGCTTGACCAGCGCTGCCTCGTAGCCGCCGCTGCCCATGCGCTTGAGCCCGCACAGCGCATAGAGCTTGGCCACGGGAGATCGGCGCGGATCGTCGATCACCGACAGCAGGACGGCATTGGCCTCGGGCCGCCTGAGCATGGCCTCCAGGTGCCGCTCCGCAGGCGAGATCTCGCCCGCGAACCCGACCAGCCCCAGGTTGAACTGCGAGGCGTCCAGCGGCGCCGGGTCCAGCGGACGGGCCATGGCCGGGGTGGACAGGAACAGGCAGATCAGGGCAGCGGACAGGGTGGTCTTCATGGCAGGGGCAAGGCCGTGGATGGCCTGGTGAGGCAGTCGAAAAGGATCTTCGATGCAAAGCGTGGCGGCAGGTTCCCCCATCACCGCCTTCACCGCCGTCACCGCCGTCACCGCCTTCATCCGCCAAACAGCCACCCTGCGGCCAGCGTGCCGGCATAAAACAGCAGCAGGGTCACAGGCACCAGATGCCAGCCCCAGACCCGGAACCACCAGTGATTGAACCAGGTCACCAGCGCACCGATGACGGCGCAGATGGCCAGCGCATCCAGCCGCTGCCGAAAACTGTCAGCCACACCTTCGGACGCGAAGAAGATGAACGCCGCAATGAAGGAACACAGCAGGGCGGTGTAGACAGCCACTTTCTCTTGTCTGCGCAATTTCAGGATGCTCATGGAGGGCCAGGGAGGTTTCGATGATTCGGTCGCCAGAAAAGCCCGCGCCGCCAGAGCGCGCAGGTTTCACAGCGGCGCAATTCTTCGTATACCGCCCTGCATGCGCCATCAGACCCGTCCTAATCTGCAGCCACTGCTGCGCATGCGCAACGCGCTGCTGCTCCTTCAACGCTCCATCCGCTCCACCCGCTCAATCAGCCACGGCCAGCACCACGGCGGACTCCGGCACCGTCAGCCAGACCTTGCGCCCTGCGCGCAAGGTCCAGGACTCGCCCTCGGCCGGCTCGGCCGCGTAGCCCACGCCGCTACCGCCCCAGGGCAGTTGTGCCACCACTTCACGCGGCCCCGCCCTGTCGGCCCGGGCCACGCGCTGCACCTGGGCGGGCCAGGCATTGGCCTGGGCATGCACATCGGAGCGTGGCGCCGAAGGCAGCACCTGCACGGCCGTGGCCTTGCACAGCGCCATCACGGGCAGGCCCGGCGCCAGGCCCAGCAACTGGGCGCTTTCTTCGGTGATGCGTGCGGCAATGCCCGATGCATCCCCGCCGCCGTCGGGCAGCAGCCAGACGCGGACCTGGGCGCCCTGCGCCTGCAGGGCACCAACCCGGCAAGGCCACAGATTGCGCATGCTGGTGCGCAGGCCCAGCCCCAGCCCGGGAGCCGCCGGAGAAACGCCGGCGGGCCCGCCAAAACGCTGCAGCACCTGCGCGCGCGCCTGCTCCAGCGCATCGGCCATGGTCAGCAGGGACTGCCCGGCCTCGGTGATGCGCGCGCCACCACCGCCGGCGCCGCCCACCGAGCGCTCCACCAGGGCACGGCCCGCCAGATTGGTCAGCACATCCAGCGCCTGCCAGGCCGCCTTGTAGCTGACACCCGCCTCGCGCGCGGCCTGGGAAATCGAATGCCCTGCCGCGATATGCCGCAGGATGGCGATGCGCCGGTCGGCCAGGTCATGGCCCAGCGCGGGCACCAGGTCTGAGGGAGAAGCGGGGGTTGCGGCTGTCATGCGCAGCATCATGCCCGCCAAGCGTTATTTCCCGCCAAGCAAAACGCATGCACCCTGCATGCGCATTTTCAGGTCGTTACACTGCGCTATTCACCAACGGAATAGCGAGAGACCCATGAACATGAACCAGCCCCTGCGTGCCACCGCCTTCGCCGCCCTTGCCCTGTTCGGCTGGGCCGCCGCGCAAGCCGCCGAAGTGTCGGTGGCCGTCGCCGCCAACTTCACGGCGCCCATGCAGAAGATCGCCGCCGAGTTCGAGAAGGACACCGGCCACAAGGCCCTGCTGTCCTTCGGCGCCACGGGCAAGTTCTATGCGCAGATCGTCAACGGCGCGCCCTTCCAGATCCTGCTGGCCGCCGACGACACCACGCCCGAGAAGATCGCCAAGGAAGGCCGCGGCCTGCCCGATTCGCGCTTCACCTACGCCATCGGCCAGCTGGTCCTGTGGAGCCCCAAGGCCGGTTATGTGGACGACAAGGGCGAGGTCCTCAAGACCGGCGACTACAAGCACATCGCCGTGGCCAATCCCAAGCTGGCGCCCTACGGCACGGCCGCCATGGAAGTGCTGAACAAGCTGGGCATCACGGCCCAGGTGCAGCCGCGCATCGTCATGGGCGAGAACATTGCCCAGACCTACCAGTTCGCGGCCACGGGCAATGCCCAGCTGGGCTTCGTGGCCCTGTCGCAGGTGATGGAAAACGGCAAGCTGCGCGAAGGCTCGGCCTGGCAGGTGCCCGGCTCCATGCACGAGCCCATCCGCCAGGACGCCATCGTGCTCAACAGCGGCAAGGACAACGAAGCCGCCACCGAGCTGATGAAGTACCTGCGCGCCGACAAGGCCCGTGCCATCATCCGCTCCTACGGCTATAGCTTCTGACACCTGTTGAGGCGCGCTTGCGCGCCTTCCCTCTCTCCTGGGGAGGGGTCGGCCGGCACGGGCCCGTGCTCAGCGTCGCTGAGCCGGGCCGCGCCGGTTTCGTGCGTTGAGTGAGATCCAACAGCGCTGCGAACCACTGAATTCTTCCCGCATGATTCTTACCGCCGACGACTACGCCGCCATACGGCTGACGCTGAAACTTGCCAGCGTGACCACGGTGCTGCTGCTGACGCTGTGCACGCCGCTGGCCTGGTGGCTGGCGCATACGCGCTCGCGCTGGCGCGGCCCGATTGGCGCCGTGGTGGCGCTGCCCCTGGTGCTTCCGCCCACGGTGATCGGTTTTTACCTGCTGGTGACCATGGGTCCCAACGGCCCCGTGGGGCAGCTGACGCAGGCGCTGGGGCTGAGCACCCTGCCCTTCACTTTTCCGGGCCTGGTCATCGGTTCGCTGGTCTATTCCATGCCGTTCACGGTGCAGCCGCTGCAGCGTGCCTTCGAATCCCTGGGCACGCGGCCCATGGAGGCTGCGGCCAGCCTGGGCGCGGGGCCGCTGGACCGCTTCTTCACCGTGGCGCTGCCGCTGGCGCGGCCGGGCTTCATCACGGCGGCCGTGCTGACCTTTGCGCACACCGTGGGCGAGTTCGGCGTGGTGCTGATGCTGGGCGGCAATATTCCCGGCGTGACGCGCGTGGTCTCGGTACAGATCTACGACCATGTGGAGGCCATGGAGTACGCCCACGCCCACTGGCTGGCGGGTGGCATGGTGGTGTTCTCCTTCCTGGTTCTTCTGACCCTGCACCTGTTGCAGCCGCGTGAGGAGCGCCGCGCATGATGACCGCCTTCTCTCCCTCCCTGATGTCCGGCGACGCGCACTCCCATCCCTCCTCGGAAATCATCGCAAACCTGGCGCTGGAACGTGCCGACTTCCGCCTTGACGTGCAGCTGCAGTTGCCCGGGCGCGGCGTCACCGCCCTGTTCGGCCCCTCAGGCTGCGGCAAGACCACCTGCCTGCGCGCCCTGGCGGGACTGGAGCGCGCGCGCGGCCGCGTCGCCGTCAACGGCGAGGTCTGGCAGGACGATGCGGCCAGCCAATGGCTGCCCACGCACCGCCGTGCGCTGGGCTATGTGTTCCAGGAGGCCAGCCTGTTCCCGCACCTGACCGTGCGGCGCAACATCGACTACGGCATGCGGCGCACGCCGGCCGCACGGCGCAAGGTGTCCCAGGACCAGGCCGTGTCCCTGCTGGGCATAGGCCACCTGATGGACCGCATGCCCTCCACCCTGTCGGGCGGCGAGCGCCAGCGCGTGGCCATTGCGCGGGCGCTGGCCACCAGCCCGCGGGTGCTGCTGATGGACGAGCCCCTGGCCGCGCTGGACGCTCAGCGCAAGGCCGAGGTCCTGCCCTACCTGGACCAGCTGCGCCGCGAACTCGACATTCCCGTCCTCTACGTCAGCCACTCCATCGACGAGGTCGCGCGCCTGGCCCAGCACCTGGTGCTGCTCAAGGCAGGCGGCATCGTCGCCGCCGGCGCCACCAGCGAGCTGCTGGCACGGCTGGACCTGCCCCTGAGCATGGGCGACACGGCAGCGGCCATGGTCAGCGCACAGGTCCAGCAGCACGATCCCGATGCACACCTGAGCACGCTGTGCTTCGATGGCGGGCGTCTGCGCCTTGTCATGGCCTGCCCGCGCCCCGTCGGCGAAACCGTGCAGTTGCGCGTGCAGGCACGCGATGTGAGCCTGAGCCTGCAGCACCCGCAAGACAGCAGCATCCTCAACATCCTGCCTGCCACCGTGCAGGAGCTGCGTGAGGACGGCCCGGGCCAGCTCATGGTCTCGCTGCAGCTGGGCCCGTCCCGCCTGCTGGCACGCATCACCCTGCATTCCGCCCGGCAACTGGGCATTGCGCCGGGCATGCATGTCTTCGCCCAGATCAAGGGCATGGCATTGCTGGACTGAGCACGCGCGGCGGCGCCGATATCATGCGGAAGCCGCCTGCGCGGCCCACGCCATGAACGCCACCACCGAACACGCCCCCGCACCCGTCCCCACCCCAGACGCAGGCCCCGGCGCAGCAGATGCTGCATGCGCCGCCCCGCCTGCCATTGCCGCGCTGCGCACGCATGCGGTGGCGCGCCACCGGCTCGGTGAAGGCGGCGCCGTCAGCATCCAGGCCGAGCCGCAGGTGCTGGCCAGCGAAGTCCCCATCGCCCTGGTATTCAATGGCATCTCCCATGCCGTGATGATGGGCACGCCCTCGGACCTGGAAGACTTTGCGCTGGGCTTTGCGCTCACCGAAGGCATTCTGGACAGCGCTGCCGACTGCTACGGCATCGAGGTGCGGGCCGTGGCCGCCGAAGCCGCAGGCCTGCCGGCCGGCATGGACGGCATCGAGGTGCAGCTGGACGTGGCCTCGCGCTGCTTCGCCCGCCTCAAGGACCGGCGCCGCAGCATGAGCGGGCGCACGGGCTGCGGTGTCTGCGGCGTGGACAGCTTCGCGGCGCTGGACCTGTCCTTCGACCCGCTGCCCGCGCACGACTGGATCGCCCGTGTCGATGCCGACACCGTCTGCGCAGCCATCGCGGCACTGCCGCCGCTGCAGTTGCTCAACGCCGAAGCCGGCGCCGTGCATGCCGCAGGCTGGGCAGGGCTGGACGGGCAACTGACGGATGTGCTCGAAGACGTGGGCCGCCACAACGCGCTGGACAAGCTGGTCGGCCGCCTCTCCCGCACGGGCCGCCTGGGCGAGGCCGGCTTTGTCGTGCTCTCCAGCCGCGGCAGCCATGAGCTGGTGCGCAAATGCGCCAAGGTCGGCATCGCCGCCCTGGCCACCATCTCCGCGCCCACGGCCATGGGCGTGCAGATGGCCGAACTGATCGGCCTGCGCTTCTGGGGCCTGTGCCGCCCGCCCAAGGCGGTGCTGTATGCGCCGGGCCGCACCTGAACCAATGCCCGAGTGCTGCGCCTGCGCAGCGGCAAGTTCGTAGAATCGCGGGTTCAGCCCCTGGATGTACACCATGAACCGCTGCAAGCCCCATTTCTCTACCGTCCGCCGCCTGTGTGCCGGCGCCCTGCTCGCCGGCCTGGCCTGCGCCAGCCTGGGCGTGGCCGCGCAAGGCCTGCCGTCCAACGAGACGCGCAATTTCCCGCCGCAGGCCCAGTTCGGCGAGCTGGTCGTGACCCAGTTCCCCGAGGTGGAGATCGACGGCAAGACCATTCGCACCAGTCCGGGCTTTCGCCTGTTCAGCCCTGAACGCACGCTGGTGCAGGCCATCAATTACCAGGGCAGCAAGCTCGTGGTGGGCTATGTGATCGAGCCGCAGACGCAGTGGCTGCACCAGGCCTGGATCCTGACCAAGGCCGAGGCCGACAAGCACTACAAGCCCAAGTCGATGCTGCAGCGCATCTTCAACTGAGCACCGCGCGCACCACAGCAAGCGCACAGCACGTACACGGCTGACGCGGCCCGCGCCTTGCGGGGCGCAGCGGCCCGGCCATGGGGCACGCCGCCCCCTGGACGAGCCACCTTCATTTTTTGCAGACCGCCGCTTGCAGTGCGGCGGCTGCCTGACGGAACCCCACCATGTCCAAGAAAGTCTTTATCAAAACCTTCGGCTGCCAGATGAACGAGTACGACTCGGACAAGATGGCCGATGTGCTGGGCGCAGCCCAGGGCTACGAATCCACCGACGATCCCGAGCAGGCCGACCTGATCCTGTTCAACACCTGCTCGGTGCGCGAGAAGGCGCAGGAGAAGGTGTTCAGCGACCTGGGCCGCTACAAGCACCTGAAGGAACGCGGCGTGCTCATCGGCGTGGGCGGCTGCGTGGCCAGCCAGGAGGGCGAGGAAATCATCAAGCGCGCGCCTTATGTGGACGTGGTCTTCGGCCCGCAGACCCTGCACCGCCTGCCCGAGCTGCTCAATGCACGCGCCGCCAAGCACAAGCCCCAGGTCGATATCAGCTTTCCCGAGATCGAGAAATTCGACCACCTGCCGCCCGCGCGCGTGGAAGGCTCCTCGGCCTTCGTCTCCATCATGGAAGGCTGCTCCAAGTACTGCAGCTACTGCGTCGTGCCCTATACGCGCGGCGAGGAAGTCAGCCGCCCGTTCGAGGACGTGCTGATCGAGGTCGCCGGCCTGGCCGACCAGGGCGTGAAGGAAGTCACGCTGCTGGGCCAGAACGTCAACGCCTACCTGGGCAAGATGGGTGACACGGCCGAGATCGCCGACTTTGCCCTGCTGCTGGAGTACGTATCCGAGATCCCCGGCATCGAACGCATCCGCTACACCACCAGCCACCCCAACGAGTTCACGCCACATCTGATCGAGGCCTACGCTCGGCTGCCCAAGCTGGTCAGCCACCTGCACCTGCCCGTGCAGCACGGCAGCGACAAGATCCTCATGGCCATGAAGCGCGGCTACACGGCCATGGAATACAAGAGCACCATCCGCAAGCTGCGCGCCATCCGGCCCGAAATGGCCATGAGCAGCGACTTCATCGTGGGCTTCCCCGGCGAGACCGAGGAAGACTTCCAGAAGATGATGAAGCTCATCCACGACGTGCGCTTCGACAACAGCTTCAGCTTCATCTTCAGCCCCCGCCCCGGCACGCCGGCCGCCAACCTGCACGACGACACGCCGCACGAGGTCAAGCTGCGCCGCCTGCAGGAGCTGCAGGCCGTGATCAACAACAACATCAAGGACATCAGCGACGAGCGCGTGGGCACGGTGCAGCGCCTGCTGGTGGAAGGCCTGTCCAAGCGCGATGGCAGCGAACTCATGGGCCGCACCGAGTGCAACCGCGTGGTCAACTTCCCGGGCAACGAGCGCCTGATCGGCCAGATGATCGATGTGAAGATCACCGAGGCCCGCACCTTCACACTGCGCGGCGAGGTCGTGGTGCGCCACTGACCCCAACCCGGCCCCGACGGCCCAGCGACCTCCTGCGTAACCAAAGCCCGGCAATGCCGGGCTTTTTTGCATGTAACAGGACGTGAAAACAGCCCGGCCACTCTGGCAGGGTGCCGGCTGGCCCGCTAGCATCGCGGAGTCGCCGCCCTGAGGTCCGTCGGCCTGCATGGCTTTTCCAGCTTCGCTTGCTTGCTATCGATTCCATGAACACCTCCCAGCCCGCCACCGCCCAGGCCGTCCTTGAGGGCGAAGCCCTGCATGCCTTCATGGACCAGGCGCACGACCTGCTGCAGCAGGAGGCTGATGCCAGCCCCATCGCCCCGGCCGAACGCCAGGCGGCCGTCATGGAGCTGCTCTCGCAGCAGCGTTTCGCCCCGGCCACGGTGGGCGAGCTGGAGCGCCTGCACGATCTCTGGCTGGACCTGGAACGGCCCGAAACCGCCAACGCACTGCTGCGCGAACACCGCGCTGCCACGCTGCAGCCCTTGCAGGGCGACAACCACCTGCTGGCCACGGCCAGCCTGGCGCTCAGCGACATCCAGAGCCGGCTGCGCTTTGACCGTGAAGGCGGCGTGGCCCTGCTCGCGCCTGCGGCCGATCTCATGGGCCGGCTGCCGCACACCGGCGAGCCCTATCGCTACTGGAACGGCTGGCACTACCTGGCCCGCGAAGCCCAGGCCTGGGAGCTGGCCGAGCAAGGCGTGGACCTGCAGCGCAGCCACGAACGCAGCGACCCGGATGGCGAGGCCTCCCCCGCGCGCCGCGACGCGCGTGCCTGCCTGCGCAAGGCCGAGCTGGCCCGTCTGCGCGGCGATGTGCCCGCCACCGTGCGCCAGGTGCAGGCCGCCACGGCGCTGCTGACCCAGGCCGATGCAGAGCAGAACGTGGACTTCGACGACTGGCTGCACCTTGCACGCGAGGTCCTACCGCTGGCCCCGCAAAGCGTTCCGGCCGTGCTCATGGCGGCAGAGCAGCACTTGGCCCGCACCGAAAGCCCCGCCGCATCGCAGGCGGTACGCACGCACCGCAAGGTCCATGCGGCCCGGCTGCAGGCCATGGCCTGCCATGCCATGGGCCAGCCCGAGGCCGCGCTGCAGCTGGCCGCGCTGGGCCGCTTCGGCCTGGTGGATGACTCCGACGATGCCTTCAGCGGCCTGGTGCTGCAGTGGCTGGAAGAGGCGGGCCGCCTGGCCGATGCGGCGGACCTGGCTCTCGAATGCATACTGCCTTATCGCCAGGGCTCGGCTGCACAGGCCTACGAACTCGCGCTGCGCATGGTGGACAGCGATACCGGGCAAGCGCCCACGTGGGCGCTGATCCTGGCGTGGGCCGGCCTGCACCCCCAGCTCCAAGAGCTTCTGGAAGACAGCCCGGCTGCGCCGCGCAGTGCCGACGAGTACCTGGCACTGGCACGCTCGCAGGCGCCGAATCATCCGATGCTGGCCCTTGTCGAAGGCTGGCGCCTGGCACGGGAACACCATTGGGACCAAGCGCTGCCACTGCTCGAACGCGGTGTTTGCGAGCAGCCCCGGTACGCCAACTACGAACCGCTGTCCCTGCTGTGGGCTGCACGCTTTGCGGTGCTTGACGCGGGCCAGGCGCTGGCACGCCCCTTTCCCCTGTGCCACGGCGCCCACTGGTGCTATGCGGCGGGCGTGACCCTGGATGATGAGGACGACCTGGCCGCCCTCATGGGCGAAGGCCGGCAGGTGCCGGGCGACGAGGTGCGCGAGCCGCTGGTGCAGCGTTACTACGAAGAGGGCCTGGCCCGCTTCGAGGCCTTCTGGGCCAGCGGCCAGGGCATGTACAAGGACGCACACCTGCACGTCTACTCCATGCTCTGCAACAACCTGGCCATCAAGTACCGATCGCAGCAGCGCTATGACGAGGCGGCGGCCCTGCACCACAAGGGCCTGTCCAGCAGCCCCTTTGCCGAACACCACGACGGCCTGCTGTGGTGCGCCATACGCCGTGACGACCGACCCGGCATCGTCACGGCGGCCGAGCAGCTGTGGCACTTCACCCAGGACTACGGCTACAGCCGCCACTGCCCCACGGACTACTTCCCCAGCGCGGCGCTGGCGCTCTACCAGCTGGGCCGCGCAGGCGAAATCGGCATCTGGCTGGAGCGCCTGGACCAGTGGTTCGAGGAATTGGACGAGGACGACCAGCGCGAACAGCGGCGCGACTACCTGGCCTCGCTGATGTCCCTGCTCGACTTCTTCTCCGAAAACCATGGCGAACTGGTGCGCCCGCGCCTGGACACCCTGCTGCCCGAAGTGCGCGCCCTGGGCGAGTGCTACACGCTGCGCCGCCTGGCCTGCGCCATGGAAAGCTGCGGCCCCATCGACCAGGCCGTGGCCCTGCACCGCGAGGCCATCGCCAAGCTCACGCCCGACGACGGCGAGGCCGAGCACAGGATGGCAAAGGACGGCCTCAAGCGCTGCCTCAAGCTGCGCTCGGACAGCAAGCCCTGGTGGAAGCTGTGGTGAACCCGGGCGCCGGTGCCAACGCCGCCAGTGCCTATCGGCCGCGCGACGTGGTCAATGCGCCGGCCATCAAGCAGCGCATCCGCGAGCGCAGCGCCGCACGCGGCGACAGCGAGGAGATCGCCGCCTGGCTGGCCAACCACTTCTACCGCCATGTGATCGGCAACCTCGACGCCGATCCGCCTGCCGTGCAGCCCGTGTCCACGCAGGCCGAGCTGATGCGCCTGCACCGGCGCGCCGAGCCTGCCGCCTGGGCACTGGAGCGCCTGCGCGAAAATGCGTCCCGCCAGCCGCTGTCACCGGACAGGCCGGCGGCCGACGGCAGCGCGCCGCTGTGGTGGGTGGAGCCCGACAGCGCACCCCTGCTGGCGCTGGAGAGCCGGCTGCTGGAGTTCCTGTCCACCCGGCGCGGCACCGCGCTGGAGGGCAAGCTGCAGCGCATCAACTGCCCGCAGGCGCTGGCGCGCTGGACGCTGGAGCACCTGGCCTTCGCCCGGAGAAGCGACAGCGGCTGGGCCGAGCACCGGCCCGGCGCCGTGCGCCCGCTGCTGCGTGGCCAGCTGGGTGTCTTCGTCGAATTCGATGCCCAAAGCCCGGACCTGCGCGCCGAAATGGCCTATGAAAGCCAGATGATGCGCCACTGCCTGGGCCAGTTCAGCGAGCGCGGCGCACTGCGCGGCGGCTATGGCGAGCACTACGCCGAAGCCTGCGAGCAGGGCCGGCTGCGGCTGTTCAGCTACCGCACGGGCACGGCCCAACCGCGCATCACCGTCAGCGCCCAGGTGCGGGACGACGGGCGGCTGCGCATCGACCAGATCAAGGGCAAGCAGAACCGCCCGCCGATTGCGCGCTACCTGGCCGATGTGCTGGCCCTGCTCAATCACCTCCATACCGACGGCGAGGCGCCGGCGGACGCCCTGGCCATGGGCATCGTGCGCCGACCGGCACAGCTGCTGGCCACGGGCAGCGCGGCTGCCTGGTGCGCGGCCAGCGAGCTGCACACCGAGGCCGAGCAGCTGTGGCTGCTGCAGTCCCACCCGGCGCTGCTGGAGCAGCTGGACATCCGGTCGCCCCTGATGCAATGGCTGGTCGCGGCACGCCGCGACACCGTGCCCGTGCCCGCCTTCGAGCGCATGCCGCGCAGCGCGGCCCTGCAGCAGTCACTGGAGCTGGCGCGCCGCCGGGCGGGATCGCCGGCAACACCGGGAACACCGGGCAGGACAGGAAATCCGCGATGAACGCCTTCACCCTTGTTGTGCTGTCTGCATTGGTCTGGTGGGCAGTGCGCGCCGGCCTGCGGCGCATGCGTGCGTCGCGCCAACGCGGCGACTTCAGCAGCTACCGCAGCGGTGACGCCGCACTGGACTGGGCCCTGGCCCTGGCCCATCCCATGGCCTTTCACGCCATTCAGGGCGGCTTTGCGGACCGGCAGCTCAACGGCGCCGACTCCGCACTGACCACCCAGCTGCGCCCCATGGTGCTGCACCACCTGGGCCTGCGCACCGACCTGGACGATGCCCAGATCGCACGCCAGTTGCCCGACGGCCTGCGCCAGCGCTGGTTTACGCTGGACCTGCAGCGCCTGCAGGCCGGTGACGATCCCCATGCCGCCATGGCCTTTGCCTGCGCGCGCGTGGCCTTCCATGTGCGCTGCGCCTGGCTGCTGGGCTGGGTGGACGAGGCCCTGCACCAGCAGATCCTGCACCTGAACGCATGCCGCGCGCGGGACTGCTTTGACAGCTGGCAGGCCTTCGGCCAGGCCTACGCACGCGGCCGCAGCCAGTGGCTGGCCCGTGGCCGCGCCGACGTGCTGGGGCGCAGCGTGACGCCCGAGCAAGTGCAGCAGTGGGTGGCCGATCCGCGCCACCCCTGGCATGCGATGCCCTGGCAGCAGCAGGCCGTCCGGTGACTGCCGCCAGGCGGGTGCGCCGCCTGCCCTGCCTGCCCTGCCCGGTGCTCAGCCTTCGCCATGCACCTTGGCGAAGGTGAGGATCACCTCCCGCACCACCTGGCGCTGAGGCGCGGGCAGCTTCAGAAAGGCATCGAAGGTTTCTCGTTCGAGATAGCCCACGCCCGGCTCCTGGCATTCGAGCGGCGACGGCAGGGACGGCGGGGACCGCTGGGCTGATTCGCCATAGCGCAACACATCGGGCTCGACCTCGAGCAAACCCGCCAGCAGCACCAGCTTGTCCTGCTCGGGAACGGCCTCGCCGTTCAGCCAGCGCGAGACCGCCTGGAATGAGATCGGCGGCCCCCAGTAACTGGAATTGAACAGCTTCAGAAGCACGCTGGGCCGGGGCTCCAGTCCCGCAGCCTCGATGGCCTGGCGCAGGCGCAGTGCGAATTCGAGCTTGTTACGCATTCCGACACCCTGGATTTCCCTGGAATCTTGATTGACTCATCGATTGAAGACCCGGCTCAAACCCGTCGCCCGGCCAGCGTTCAGGCGAAGATGCTGCGCGCCTCGGTGAAGCGCTTGGCGAAATAGATGTTGTCCATGCGCACGCGCTGCACCGTGCCGCCGCTGGACGGTGCATGCACGAACTGGCCATTGCCGACAAAGATGCCCATGTGCGAATAGCGCGAGCCCAGGGTATTGAAGAACACGAAGTCGCCACGCTGCAGGCTGCGGCTGCCCACGGGATTGCTGAACTGCGCCCACTGCGCCGTGGTGCGCGGCAGGCGGTTTTCGGTGATGCCGCCCACGGCCCACTGGATCAGGCCGCTGCAGTCGAAACCGCCTTCGGGCGAATTGCCGCCATAGGTATAGGGCGTGTTGACCACAAGCATGGTGCGCGCCAGCAGCGCCTCGCGCAATTCGCCGTCCAGATTGAGCGCCTGCGGCGAAGGCACCGGCGCCGGGCCCGAGCCTTTGCGTGGTGCGGACGAGCAGCCAGCCAGCAGCACGGCGGCCGCCAGCAGACCCCAGTCACGGCGCGAGAGCCGCGCCCCGGTCACCGGAGACACCGCAAGGGAAGTCGAAACACCAGCCTTCATGGCGCTGCATGTTCTCACAAAGCCCTCGCGGCCAAAAGAAAAGCCGCAGGCTGCGCTGCGGCTTGGCGGGAAAGAGCGCGCGGCCCGGCGGCTCAGGCGGTGCCCATCAGAACGGGAGCTTGGGCATGCCGCCACCACCACCCATCATTCCCTTCATGGCCTTCATGCCGCCCATGCGCTTCATCATCTTCATGAGGCCGCCGCCCTTCATCTTCTTCATCATCTCCTGCATCTGCTCGAACTCCTTGAGCAGGCGATTGACTTCCTGAACCTGCACGCCCGCGCCATCGGCAATGCGCTTCTTGCGCGTGGCCTTGATGATCTCGGGCTTCTTGCGCTCCTTGGCGGTCATGGAGCAGATGATGCCTTCCTTGCGGCGGATCTCGCGCTCGGCCTTGTCCATGTCCACCTGGCCGGCCTTGGCCGTGAGCTGGGCCGGCAGCTTGTCCATGAGGTTGGAAAGGCCGCCCATCTGCTTCATCTGCTGGATCTGGGCCAGAAAGTCGTTGAGGTCGAAGCCGTCGCCGCTCTTGACCTTCTCGGCCAGCTTCTGCGCGGCCTCCATGTCCACGCCCTTGGTGACCTGCTCGACCAGGGCCACGATGTCGCCCATGCCCAGCACGCGCTGCGCGTGGCGGTCGGCGTCGAAGACCTCCAGGCCGTCGATCTTCTCGGACACGCCGGCGAACTTGATGGGGGCGCCCGTGATCTGTCGCACCGACAGCGCCGCGCCACCGCGCGAGTCGCCGTCGAGCTTGGTCAGCACGATGCCGGTCAGGGGCAGCGCTTCCTTGAAGGCCTTGGCCGTGTTGATCGCATCCTGGCCCTGCATGGCATCGACGACGAACAGGGTCTCGACCGGCTTGAGCGTGGCGTGCAGATCCTTGATCTCGGCCATCAGCAGCTCGTCGATGGCCAGGCGGCCGGCCGTATCGACCAGCAGCACGTCAAAGAAGTGGCGCTTGGCGTAATCCAGCGCGGCCACGGCGATGTCGTGGGGTTTCTGGTCGGGCGTGGAGGGGAACCACTCGGCACCGGCCTGGGCGGTCACGGTCTTGAGCTGCTCGATGGCGGCGGGGCGGTACACGTCGCCCGACACGGTGAGCACCTTCTTCTTGCGCCGCTCGATCAGGTGCTTGGCCAGCTTGGCCGTGGTCGTGGTCTTGCCGGCGCCCTGCAGGCCGGCCATCAGGATGACGGCCGGCGGCTGGGCGTTGAGGTTGATGTCGGCCACGCCCTCGCCCATGGTGGCGGCGAGTTCCTTGTTGACGATGGACACCAGCAGCTGGCCCGGCTGCAGCGAGCCCAGCACCTCCTGGCCCAGCGCCTTTTCCTTGACGCGCGCAACGAAGTCGCGCACCACGGGCAGGGCCACGTCGGCCTCGAGCAGGGCCATGCGCACTTCGCGCAGCATGTCCTGCACGTTGGATTCGGTGATGCGGGCCTGGCCGCGCATCTCCTTGACGAGTCGCGAAAGTTTGTCGGTCAGAGCGGAGGCCATAAGCGGGGAGGAACTGGAGTCGTCGGAAAGGAAAAGGTGTGCTGCAGCGAGCCAGCCGGGGCCAGGTGGCCAAGTGGGGCCGGGTCGCGGCACGGACCCTGCAGATCCCGATGATTCTACCCGCTGCCCCTGCCGGGGTAAGTACCGGCCTTCCGTGCCCCACGGCAGGCACCGGCCAGCAGTAACATGCGCAATGTTTCCATAGTTTATGGCTATCACATTCCGCAATGCTGGCTTGCTACCGCCTGGGAGTCTTCATGCCTGATACGCCGTATCGCCAGTTCCTGGACCGTGTGCCCGACGGTTTTCTTCTGTTTGACGAGCAGGGCGGCCTGCTCGATGCCAATGCCCAGGCCTGCGCCAGCCTGGGCCATCACAAGGCCGCCATGCTGGGGCTGGGCATCATGGACCTATGGCTGGACCTGGATGGACGGCCGCGTGATTTCTGGCAGGACATGGTCGTGGACAGCCAGGCCCGTCTGCGAGGCCGGCTGATCCGCCGCGATGGCACCAGCTTGCCCGCCGAGATCCATGTCCATTGCCTGTCACTGTCGGGCAGGCGGCTTTTCTTCACTACCTGGCACGACCTCAGCGAGCGCACCGACCAGGACGAGCCGATCGGCCAGCCCAATGCGCAGCTTGAGCCGCACCTGCAAAACCGCACCGGGCCGTGGCAGGACTCGACGCGCCTGCTGGAGACCGTGATGCGCGAGACGCCCGACCTGGTCTTCGCCAAGGACCGGCAGGGCCGCTACACCTTCGCCAACCCCGCCACAGCGCGCTTTGCCGGGCGCGCGCCCGAAGACGTCGTGGGCAAGACCGACCAGGAGCTTTTCTCCGACAGCAGCTTCACCGACAGCGACCGCCGGGTGCTGGACAGCGATGCGCCCGTGGTGATGGACGATCATCTGCTGGTCGACGGGCAGCGCCGCATCTTCCAGTCCACCAAGATTCCCTATCGCGATGCCGAGGGCCGGACCGTGGGCGTGCTGGGCATTGCGCGCGACATCACCCTCATGCGCCAGACCGAGTCCCAGCTGCAAAAAAGCTACGACGTGCTGCGCCAGGCCGAACAGCTGGCGCGCCTGGGCAGCTGGACATGGGAACTGGACACCGGGCACTTTCAGGCCTCGGAGATGATGTATGTGATGAACGGTCTGGACCCCCAGGGTCCGCCACTGACGCGCCAGGCCCTGCGCGCCATGCTCGGGCCGCAGGATCTTGCCCGGCTCACCGCTGCCGTGGATCTGTGCATCAGCACCGGCCAGTCCTACAGCATCGATGTGGTCCAGCGCTGCCCGGACGGCCGGCAGTTCGCTGCCCGCCTCATGGGCCGGGCCCTGCGCGACGAGCAAGGCCGCATCGTCGCGCTCAGCGGCACGCTGCAGGACCTGTCCGAACGCGAGGACGCGCGCATGCGCCTCGAAGCCCTGGCCGACAACCTGCCCAGCGGCGCCATCTACCGCCTGGAAGGCGGCTTGACGCAACTGCGGCTCAGCTACATCAGCGCCGGCATAGAGAACCTGATCGGCGTGCCGGCCCACGCCATCATGGCCGATCGGCAGGTCTACTTGAATGCCATCCATCCCGAGGACCTGCCGCTCTACCAGGGGATGATGCAACGCTCGATCGATACGCTGCGGGTCTTCGATTGCCGCTTTCGCGTGATCAGGCCCGACGGAGAGATCCGCTGGCTGCGCTGCCGCTCGGCCCCCCGGCGCTGTCAGGAGGGCATGGTCTGGGACGGCATCATGCTGGACATCACCCGCGAACGCGAGGCCGAGCAGGCGCTGCATCAGGCCAAGGAAGCCGCCGAAGCGGCCGAACGCGCCAAATCGGATTTCCTGGCCATCATGAGCCACGAAATCCGCACACCCATGAATACCGTCATCGGCATGACGCGCCTGGTGCAGCAGACCGCGCTGACATCGCGCCAGCGCGGCTACCTGGAGAAGGTGGAGCGCTCGGCCAGCGCCCTGCTGGCCGTGATCAACGACATCCTCGATTTCTCCAAGATAGAGGCGGGCATGCTGGCGCTGGAGGAAGTGGACTTCGCCCTTGACGATGTGCTGGAGACCGTGACGGCCTCCACGGCGCTACGCGCAGAGGAAAAGGGGTTGGAAGTGGTCTATGCGCTGGACCCGCAGCTGCCGCCCCGTTTGCGCGGCGACCCAATGCGCCTGGGCCAGGTGCTGACCAACCTGGTCGGCAACGCCATCAAGTTCACCGAGCATGGCGAGGTGGTGATCTCCCTGCATCTGGCGCCGCCGCCGGTGGACGCGCCTGCGGATGCCGATGCGGGCACCACGGCAGCGCCCCTTCATCACCTGTGCGTGAGCGTGCGCGACACCGGCATAGGCCTGGATGCATCGCGGGCCGAGCGGCTGTTCCAGCCCTTCACCCAGGCCGACATCCAGACCACGCGCCGCCACGGCGGCACCGGCCTGGGCCTGGCCATCTGCCACAGGCTGGTGCAGCTCATGGGCGGCGAGATCGGCGTGTGCAGCCAGCCCGGCCAGGGCAGCGACTTCCGCTTCACGGCCAAGGTCCGGCTTGCCACGGATGCGCTGCTGGACGGCCACGACAACCTGGGCAGCACCGGCGTTCTCATCGTCGACGACAACGCCAGCGCGCGCGAGGCGCTGGCCGCCATGGTGCGCAAACTGGGCATGCGCTGCGATACGGCGGCGGACGGCATGCAGGCGCTGCGCATGCTTCAAGAGGCCGCACGCCAGGAATCTCCCTATGGCTTGGCACTGCTGGACTGGCGCATGCCCGGCATGGACGGACTGGAGCTGGCACGCCGCATGCGCGAGCGACAGGACCTGGTCAAGACCCCAGCTGCACTCATGGTCACGGCCTTCGGGCGCGACGAAGTGCAGCTGCGTGCCGCGCAGTTTGGCCTGCGAGGCCTGCGGGGCCTGCTGATCAAGCCCCTGACCGCATCGGCACTGAGGTCCTCCATCCGTGAGGCGCTGCGGGACCCCGAAACGACCCAGCCTGAAGACCCGGCGGCCGGCCCGTCGCCACAGCAGCGCTACCCGGGCCTGCCTGGGCGCAGGGTGCTGGTGGTGGATGACAACGTGCTCAACCGCGAGGTGGCCACCGAGCTGCTGGAGCAGGCCGGCATATCGGTACAGACTGCGCAAGACGGTCTGCAGGCGCTGCAGCTGCTCGACAGCCAGCCTTTCGATGCCGTGCTCATGGACGTGCACATGCCCAGCATGGACGGCCTCAGTGCCACGCGCGCCCTGCGCACGCGCAGCGCGCTGCGGCATCTTCCGGTGATCGCGCTGACTGCACAGGCCTATGTCGAGGAGCGCGCCCAGATCGAGGCCGCAGGCATGAATGCCCATCTGACCAAACCCGTTGACGATGTGCTGCTGTACGAGACGCTGCAGCGCTGCCTGCGCGCAGCCCCCCCGCCAACGGCAGCGCCTGCGCCGGCCCCGCCCTCCCAGCCCACGCCGCCAACCCCTGCCCCGGCCTGGGATCCTGTGCGGCTGCGGCAATGCCTTGCCAGCCAATCGCCGCGCATGCTGCATGCGATCGAAGGCTTTGCCCAGGACTTTGCCGATGCGCCGCAACAGCTGCGCCGCGCCGCGCGCAGCGGCAACTGGGCAACCGTGGCGGCGTTGGCGCATACCTTCAAGGGCAGCCTGGGCTACCTGGGCGCGAATCTGCTGGAGCAATGGTCGGCCATGGCCGAGACCGGCGCGCATGCCTGCATGTCAGGCGACGGCAATGGCGGGAATGCCCGGCCCAGCGGTGATCTGCCATCCCTGGTCCAGGCGCTGGCCGATGGACTGCAGGGCCTGCTGGCGGAAATCGCCGTGCGGTCCAGGCAGGCGGCCTTGCCACCCCTGGCCACGGTGTCCAGCGCTGCGCCCTCGCAGCAGCCGCAGCGGCAGCCGATGACCGCAGAGGAAGTCTCATCCACGCTGGCTCGGCTGCGGCTGCAGATTGCCGACAGCGACTATGCCGCCGTGGCCGAACTGGAACGGCTGCGGCCCCTGGTCAGCGGGCGCCATGCATCCGTGCTGCAGCGCATCCAGCGCTGCACCGAGTCCCTGGAAACCGAGGCGGCGCTGCAGGCGCTCGATCAGCTGGCGCGGAGCATGGCCGCGAACCGGATGGCCCTACAGGGAGCTGCAGATGCTTGACGCCCTGACCGGGTCGGAGCTGCCCACGGTCCTCATCGTGGACGACGAGCGGCTGAACCGCAGCATGCTGGCCGAGCTGCTGAGCCCCCACTACCGAGTGCTGCTGGCCAAGGATGGCCCCGGCGCCCTGGTGATCGCCCACCGCGAAGCCCACCGCCTGCAGCTGATCCTTCTGGACCTGGCCATGCCCGGCATGAACGGCTACGAGGTGCTGGGTGCGCTGCGCGCGCAGGAGCGCACCGCCCATATCGCCGTCATCTTCATCACCGGACAGAGCAATGCCGAGGCCGAGGAATACGGCCTGCGCCTGGGCGCGGCCGACTATGTCTCCAAGCCCATACGCCCCGCCGTGGTCGAGGTGCGCGTGCGCAACCAGATACGGCTGGCCCTGCAGCGCCAGGCCCTGGAACGCCTGGCCATGGTGGACGGGCTGACCGGCCTGGCCAACCGGCGCCACTTCGACGACGTGCTGGAGCGCGCCTACCGCCGCAGCCTGCGCACGGGCGAGCCCGTGGGCCTGGCTCTCATTGATATAGACCACTTCAAGCAATACAACGACTGCTATGGCCATCTGCAGGGGGACGAGGCGCTCAAGGCAGTGGCCGCCACGCTGCAGCGCCATGCGCGCCGGCCCTACGACCTGGCCGCGCGCTTTGGCGGCGAGGAATTCGCGCTCATCCTCCCCGGCGAAAGCGACGCGCCGGCCATGGCCGAGCATTTCCGCCAGGAAGTGCTGCGCCTGTCCATCGCCCACGCCGCCTCTCCCACGGCGCCGCAGCTCACCGTCAGCTGCGGCGTACTCACCGTACGGCAGCCGTCTGCCGCGCCTTTGGAAACCTGGCTGCAGAAGGCGGACGACCTGCTCTACCAGGCCAAGGCCCAGGGGCGCAATCGCATCGAGGCAGCCATGGAGCCCTGAAAATGCGCGCCGAACCACGGCATGGCACCCGGATTCTGAGCCTGCACAACCGGCGGTGGGAAAGCCACAGCTATCATTGAAAGATGCTCTCCGTCCCCCTGATTTCCGCCAACGTATCGCCCCTGGGCTGGATGCTGGCGCTTGCCGCAGCCGTGGCCTATGCCGTGCCAGCCGCCGGCGCCCGACGCATCAGCCAGGCCGGCGCCCGCATTGCACTGCGCCTGGCCTGGGTGCTCCACGCCCTGGCCCTGGCCTGGGGCCTGCTCGGGGAGCAGCCTCATTTCGGCTTCGCACCGGCCCTGTCCATGACGGCCTGGCTGGTGCTCACCGTCTATGGCGTCGAGCAGCAGCTGTTCCCCAAGATGCGCGCGCAGCTGGCGCTGTCCGCGCTGGGCACGGCCGCCGTGCTCATGGCCGCGCTGTTTCCGGGAACGCCCCTGCATGTCAACGCCTCGCCCTGGCTTCCGCTGCACCTGGCACTGGGCATTGCCTCCTACGGACTGTTCGCGGCCGCCGTGGTCCACGCTTCGCTGATGACACGCGCCGAGCAGCACATGCGGCTGGGCGGTGGTGGCCATGACAGCGGCCTGCCGCTTCTCACGCTGGAGCGCCTGACCTTCCGCTTCGTATCCGCAGGCTTTGTGCTGCTCACGGCCACGCTGGCCGCAGGCTGGCTGTTCGGCGAACAGCTCTATGGCAAGGCCTGGGTCTGGAACCACAAGTCTGTGTTCTCGCTGCTGTCGTGGCTGACCTTTGCCGTGCTGTTGATCGGCCGTGCGCGCTTTGGCTGGCGTGGCCGCAGCGCCGTGCGCATGCTCTATGCAGGCGCCCTGCTGCTGCTGCTGGCCTATGCGGGATCGCGCTTCGTCATGGAAGTGCTGCTGGAGCGCACCGCATGAAGTACCTGCTGGTCCTGATCGTCATCATCATTGCCGTCGGCGTCTGGCGCAGCCAGCGCCGTGCCGAGGCCCGCGAGCGGCGCCAGGCCGCTGCGCCGCGCAACCCGGCCAACCCGGCCAATGCGCCGCTGGCGGCTCCACAGGACATGGTCGAGTGCGCGCACTGCGGCCTGCACCTGCCGCGCAGCGAGGCCATCGAGGCGGCCGGCCGCAGCTACTGCAGCGCAGAGCACCGCACCCTGGCGCAACGGCGCTGAGCATGCAGGACGCGGCCCCCCCCCAGCCACCCACCATCGACGAGGCCGCGGCGCAGTCGCCGCACGACGCCAACGCCCCCTTTGTCCGGCTATGGCAGGGCTTCCTGACCGGCCGCGTGCTCATCGCCACTGCGCTTTTGCTGCTGCAGCTGGCGCTGCTCAGCGTGCAGCCTGGCGGCAATTCCCTGGTCTGGCTGGTCTGCCTGGGCTACCTGGGGCTGACGCTGCTGCTGCGGCTGACGGCACGCGCCCAGCCGCCCTCGCCCCGCGCCGGCATGCACTGGCTGCCCGTGATCGGCGTGGACATCGCGGTCATCTGCCTGCTGCAGATGCTGCAGACCGGGCCGCTGAACTACTCGGCCCTGCTGGCCATTCCCATCCTGATCTCGGCCGTGCTGGGCAATCTGACGCTGGCCCTGGCCACCACGGCCAGCGTCACGCTGCTGACCCTGGGCTGGGTGGCATGGCAGGACGTGGCAGGCCGCATAGAAAGCACCCAGGCCTACTACCAGGCCAGCTTTGCCTGCGCAGGCTATTTCGCGGTGGCCTATCTGACGCACGAGCTGGCACGCCGCGTGCGGCGCGAGCGCCACCTGGCCCAGCACAGCAGCCGCAAGGCCCAGACGCAGGAACAGGTCAATGCCCTGGTGATCCGCCACCTGGGCGAAGGCGTGCTGGTGGTCGATCCCCAGTTCCGCGTGCAGCAGGCCAACCCGGCCGCGCTGCACCTGCTGGGGCTGGCCGACGCGCATGCCCTGCCCTTCGCCCTCAAGGAGCATTCCGGCTGGCAGCGGCTGCAGGACGCCGTGGCCCAGAGCTTTGCCCAGAACCTGCCCATCTCGGCCGCCATCCATCTGCAGTCCATCGGCCAGGAAGGCATGACGGGCCTGCACCTGCGCACCTGGCTGACCGAGGTCGCCACCCCATCCGACGCCGCCGACGCGGCCGAGCCCGCACTGCTGCAGCAGCTGTGCGTGGTCTTTCTGCACGACCTGCGCGAAATGGAGGCGCGGCTGCGCACGGAAAAGCTGGCGTCCATGGGCCGCATGTCGGCCGCCGTGGCCCACGAGATCCGCAATCCGCTGGCCGCCATCACCCAGGCCAATGCCCTGCTGGCCGAGGATCTGGCGCAGGACCCGGCCCAGCAGCAGCTGTGCCGCATCGTGGGCCAGAATGCCGAGCGCCTGGCACGCATCGTCGAGGACGTACTCAACATTGCCCGGGCCCAGCAGCACATTGGCGAGGCGCATGCCGGTCTGCTGGCCCTGGACCAGCATGTGGCCCAGGTTTGCCAGGAATGGCAGGCCCAGGGCCAGCCCGCGCACAGCATCCAGCTCCTGCTCGACGCCAGGGACAAGACCGTGGTGTTCGATGGCGAGCATCTGCGCCGCATCCTGGTGAACCTGCTGGACAACGCCCGGCGCTACCGCAGCAACGCCCACGAACCACACACGCTGCAGGTGCTGACCGGCGCGCCGGCCGGCGGCCAGATCTGGCTACAGGTCTGGAGCGACGGCGCCGCGCTGGAGCCCACGGTGCAACGCCATCTGTTCGAGCCCTTCTTCTCTTCGGAAAGCCGCTCCAGCGGCCTGGGCCTGTATATCTGCCGCGAGCTGTGCCAGCGCTACGATGCCAGCATCAGCTACCAGCGGCTGTCGCGGCCCACGCCGCACGGCCCTGTCGAGGGCAATGCCTTCAGCATCGTGTTCCGTGCCGGCCCGGCCTCGGCCCTGCCGGCCTCCCTGTTTGATCAGATTGTGGTGTGATGCCTTTGAACTCCCTGCCCGCTGCCGCATCGATCCTTGTCGTGGACGACGAGCCGGATCTGCGCACCCTCTATGAACTGACCCTTCTGCGCGAAGGCTACCGCGTGGAAACCGCCGCCAGCGTGGGCGAGGCGCGCGAGCAGTTGCAGACCCAGCGCTTCGACGTGGTCATCACCGACATGCGCCTGCCCGACGGCATGGGCATGGAGCTGCTGCAGGACCTGCGCAGCCAGCAGCGGCGCGAGCGCTGCGTGGTCATGACGGCCTACGGCTCCGCCGAGAACGCCGTCGAGGCCCTGCGCTCAGGCGCCTTCGACTACCTGACCAAGCCCGTGGACCTCAAGCAGTTCCGCCTGGTCGTGGCCTCGGCCGCCCAGGGCGTGGGCGGTGTGCCGGCCCCGGGCGTGATGCCGGCGCGCAGCCCTTCGGCCGCTCCCGCCGCCAGCCCGGTGCTCAACGGCAGCGGCGCACTGGACGCCATGGTCGGCGACTCCCCCGCCATGCAGGCCGTCAAGCAGCGCATTGCCAAGGTGGCGCGCGGCATGGCGCCGGTGCTGGTGCATGGCGAGTCGGGCACGGGCAAGGAGCTGGTGGCCCGCGCGCTGCATGCCTGCAGCCAGCGCGCCCATGGCCCCATGGTGGCCGTGAACTGCGGCGCCATTCCCGAAAACCTGCTGGAGGCCGAGTTCTTCGGCGCGCGCAAGGGCTCCTATACCGGCGCCACCCAGGACCGCGACGGCTACTTCCAGGCTGCGCGCGGCGGCACCTTGTTTCTGGACGAGATCGGCGACCTGCCCCTGGCCATGCAGGCCAAGCTGCTGCGCGCCATCCAGGAGCGCCGCGTGCGCCCCCTGGGCTCCGCACAGGAGGAAGCGGCCGATGTCCGCATCGTCAGCGCCACCCACCGCGACCTGGCTGCCGATGTGCAGCAGGGGCGCTTCCGGCAGGACCTGTACTACCGCCTCAATGTCATCGAGGTGCTGCTGCCCCCGCTGCGCGAACGCCGCGAAGATCTGCCTGCCCTGTGCCGCGCCCTGCTGGCACGGCTGTCGCAGGAATCCGGCCTGCCCATGCCCGAGATCGACGAGCGCTCTGTGCAGCAGATCGCCCGCCTGCCCCTGCCCGGCAATGTGCGTGAACTGGAGAACCTGCTGCACCGCGCCATCACGCTGGGCGAGGACGGACCGCTGCGCATAGATCCCGAGATGCAGCTGCCCTGCGGCACGCCACCAGCCCCGCCCGCACCGCCTACATCCGCCTCGCCCTCTCCTTCGCTCTCGCCTTCGCGCCCCCTGCCGCAAGGCAGCCCGCTATCGCCAGAGCCAGCCGATGCCGACCTGCCCCGCGACCTGCAGGCCTGGCTGGACGAGCGCGAGCGCGGCATCCTGGTGCAGGCGCTGCAGGAAAACGGTTTCAACCGCACGGCCACGGCCGCACGGCTGGGGCTGAGCCTGCGCCAGATCCGCTACCGCATCGACCGGCTGAACATCGCCCTGCCCGGCGACGCCAGCGCCGAGGCGGACGGAGGCGGCCATGGCGAGTCCTGATCCGCAGGCGCAAGCCGCCCAGGCCCCGGCCTGGACCTGGCAAGGCGGCTGGCTGCAGCAGGCCCGCCACCTGCCCTCGCCCAACTTTGGCGAGCGCCCGGCCCAGGCGCTGATCGATCTGGTCGTCGTGCACTCCATCAGCCTGCCCCCGGGCGAGTACGGCACGGGTGCGGTCCAGCAACTGTTCACCAACCAGCTCGACTGGGACGCCCATCCTTACTACCAGGGGATACGCGGCCTGGAGGTGTCGGCGCATTTCTTCATCACGCGCCAGGGCGAGGTCTGGCAGTTTGTGGACTGCGATGCGCGCGCCTGGCATGCAGGCGCTTCCTGCTGGCGGGGCCGCGACCGCTGCAACGACGACTCCATCGGCATAGAGCTCGAAGGCCTGGAGGGCCTGCGGTTCGAGCCGGCCCAGTACGCGGCGCTCGATGCCCTGTGCAACGCCATCGCGGCGCGCTACCCCGTGGCCCACCTCGCAGGCCATGAGCACATCGCGCCGGGCCGCAAATGCGATCCGGGCGCAGGCTTCGACTGGCACCGGCTGCGCGGGCTGCTGGCCCATCACCCCGCCACGGCGAACTGGCAGCTGCCGCCGGGCGCGGGCCAGCCCTCCACGTAAGCGCACACCCTCATCGCAGGCACCGCCAGGTCTTGCGCAAAATCCCGCTTGTCCACAGGCAGAGGACAAAGGCTCTGTCAATCCAGAAAGCAACCGATGTGGCGCGCCGGGCGCACGCACCGGCTGCCTGATCATTTTTTACAAATTCACGCATGTGTCGCAGCCCCACTGTCCATGGGGCTTTCAGCGGTCCGACCGGCGCAGGGCCAAGGCTGCCGCGGCTTGCGGCGGACCATCGCCCGCAAGCCACGGCGCAGCGGGCCTTTGCTGCTATTGGCTTGTAGGTTGCGCACCCGTTTGGCGCAGCGCAAACAGCGGTTTTCCGGCTGTGAGTACCCCGTGTACATGAGACGGCGATACACTACAGGTAGTGCCCAGAAGCACGCTGGACACCATATCTAGTGTTCACAAGCTGTGCACACCCTGTGAAAACGGTGTGTACATCCGACCCCGATTCCATCTCCCAGCAAGCCTGCCCCAAGTGCAGGTCCGCGTCCGTTCTATCCACAAACACCCGTTGAGGAAACTCATGCAAGAAGCACTGAATTCTTTGGCTCCCGCTGCGCACGGTGATGCTGCCAATCCTTCCTCCGCCCATCACCTGTCCGTGCAGGACGGCTACCAGATCATCCGCCGCAGCGGCGATGTGGTGCCCTTCACGCCGCAAAAGATCGCCGTCGCTCTGACCAAGGCCTTCCTGGCCGTGCGCGGTGCCCAGGGCGCGGCCTCCGCCAGCGTGCGCGAGACCGTGGATGAGCTGACCCAGGCCGTGGTTCGCGCACTGCTGCGCTCGCGTCCGGGCGGCGGCACCTTCCATATTGAAGATGTGCAGGACCAGGTCGAACTGGGCCTGATGCGCGGCGGCCACCACGACGTGGCGCGCGCCTACGTGCTGTACCGCGACCGCCGCAACCAGGAACGTGCCGAGCAAAAGAAGGCCGCCGAGGCCGCAGCGGCTGCTGCCGCCGCACCGGCGCCCGTGCTGCATGTGACCGACAACGGCCAGCGCGTGCCGCTGGACCAGGCCCGCCTGCTGGCGCTGATCGAGGCGTCGTGCCGCAACCTCAACGCCGATATCCAGGCCGCCCCCATCGTCGCCGAGACGCTGCGCAACCTGTACGACGGCGTGCCGATCGAAGAAGTCTTCAAGGCCTCCATCCTGGCCGCTCGCACGCTGATCGAGAAAGACCCCGACTACACCTACGTCACCGCCCGCCTGCTGCTGCACACGATCGTGCGCGAGGTCATGGGCCGTGACGTGCACCCGGCCGACATCCAGGCGGCCTACGCAGAGTACTTCCCCGGCTTCATCCGCAAGGGCGTGGACAACGAGCTGCTCAACCCCGAGCTGCTGAACTACGACCTGCCCCGCCTGGCTGCCGCCATCAAGGCCGAGCGCGACGAGCAGTTCGACTACCTGGGCCTGCAGACCCTGTACGACCGCTACTTCCTGCACGTGCGCAAGACCCGCATCGAGCTGCCCCAGTCCTTCTTCATGCGCGTGGCCATGGGCCTGGCGCTGCAGGAAGAGGACCGCAATGCACGCGCCATCGAGTTCTACGAGCTGCTGTCGTCCTTCGACTTCATGAGCAGCACGCCCACGCTGTTCAACAGCGGCACGCTGCGCTCGCAGCTGTCTTCCTGCTACCTGACCACGGTGCCCGACGATCTGGACGGCATCTATGAGTCCATCAAGGAAAACGCCCTGCTGTCCAAGTTCGCCGGCGGCCTGGGCAACGACTGGACGCGCGTGCGCGCCCTGGGTTCGCGCATCAAGGGCACGAACGGCGAGTCGCAGGGCGTGGTGCCCTTCCTCAAGGTGGTCAACGACACGGCCGTGGCCGTGAACCAGGGCGGCAAGCGCAAGGGCGCCGTCTGCACCTACCTGGAGACCTGGCACCTGGACATCGAGGAATTCCTCGAACTGCGCAAGAACACCGGCGACGACCGCCGCCGCACGCACGACATGAACACGGCGAACTGGATTCCCGACCTGTTCATGAAGCGCGTCATGGAAAAGGGCCACTGGACCCTGTTCTCGCCCTCCGATGTCGGCGACCTGCACGACCTCTTCGGCGCCGCCTTCGAGCACGCCTACAAGGCCTACGAAACCAAGGCCGACAACGGCGAACTCAAGCTGTTCAAGCGCATCCCGGCCATGGACCTGTGGCGCAAGATGCTGTCCATGCTGTTCGAGACCGGCCACCCCTGGGTCACCTTCAAGGACCCCTGCAACGTGCGCTCGCCCCAGCAGCACGCCGGCGTGGTGCACTCGTCCAACCTGTGCACCGAGATCACGCTGAACACCAGCGACACCGAGACCGCCGTCTGCAACCTGGGCTCGGTCAACCTGGCGCGCCACATCGTCGATGGCGCCATCGACCACGGCAAGCTGCGCAAGACCATCACCACGGCCATGCGCATGCTGGACAACGTGATCGACATCAACTACTACGCCGTGCAGAAGGCCAAGGACTCCAACCTGCGCCACCGCCCCGTGGGCCTGGGCCTGATGGGCTTCCAGGATGCGCTCTATGAAATGCGCATCGCCTACGCCAGCGACGCGGCCGTCGAGTTCGCCGACCAGTCGATGGAAGCCATCTGCTACTACGCCTACTGGGCCTCCACCGAGCTGGCCAAGGAACGCGGCCAGTACTCCAGCTACAAGGGCTCGCTGTGGGACCAGGGCATCCTGCCGCTGGACACGCTGAACCTGCTGGAGAAGGCACGCGGCGGCTATGTGGAAGTGGACCGCTCCTCGCGCCTGGACTGGGATGCCCTGCGCGCCAAGATCGGCCAGCACGGCATGCGCAACTCCAACTGCGTGGCCATCGCGCCCACGGCGACCATCTCCAACATCGTCGGCGTCGATGCCTCCATCGAGCCCTCGTTCGGCAACCTTTCGGTCAAGTCCAACCTGTCCGGCGAGTTCACCGTCATCAACCAGTACCTGGTGCGTGACCTGAAGCGCCTGGGCCTGTGGGACGACGTGATGGTCATGGACCTCAAGCACTTCGACGGCTCGCTGCGCCCCATCGACCGCGTGCCCCAGGACGTCAAGAGCCTGTACGCCACCGCCTTCGAGGTCGAGCCCACCTGGCTGGTCGAGGCCGCTGCGCGCCGCCAGAAGTGGATCGACCAGGCCCAGAGCCTGAACATCTACATGGCCGGTGCATCGGGCAAGAAGCTGGACGACACCTACAAGCTGGCCTGGCTGCGCGGTCTGAAGACCACCTACTACCTGCGCACCACCAGCGCCACCAACATCGAGAAGTCCACGGTGCAAAGCCGCGTGCTCAACGCCGTGCCCTCGGCCGCCGCCGCACAGCCTGCCGCCGTGAACACCTCCAGCGCCCTGGAAGCCGCGGCAGCCGCCGCACGCGCCCAGGCACCGGCGACGGACATCAAGTTCTGCGCCATCGACGATCCCGGCTGCGAAGCCTGCCAGTAAGCCGCGCAGCGCGGGGCCTCGCCACGGCGCAGGCCCCGCGCCCTGCCCGCCAGCCAGCGCCATGCGCAGGATCTTCGCCATGGACCTTGGGCCTGCTCAACACGCCAGGCCACCCATGGTCCTACATTGACCGGAGCAGAAAGAGAGGACTCTTTCGCACCGAATGAACTGAACATATGCCCCAGGGCATGCCGGAGAAATTTGCAATGCTGACCTTTGACGACGACGCCACCCTCTCGAACACGCCCAGCGGCGCGGAGGCTGCGCCGAGCACCACACACAAGCGCGTGAATGCCGCCGACAAGCGCATCATCAATGCCAAGACCGACGTCAATCAGCTGGTGCCGTTCAAGTACAAGTGGGCCTGGGAAAAGTACCTGGCCACCTGCGCCAACCACTGGATGCCGCAGGAAGTGAACATGAACCGCGACATCGCCCTGTGGAAGGACCCAAACGGCCTGACCGAGGACGAGCGCCGCATCATCAAGCGCAACCTGGGCTTCTTCGTGACGGCCGATTCGCTGGCTGCCAACAACATCGTGCTGGGCACCTACCGCCACATCACGGCGCCCGAGTGCCGCCAGTTCCTGCTGCGCCAGGCCTTCGAGGAAGCCATCCACACCCACGCCTACCAGTACATCGTGGAGTCGCTGGGCCTGGATGAGGGCGAGATCTTCAACGCCTATCTCGAAGTCCCCTCCATCCGCGACAAGGACGAATTCCTGATCCCCTTCATCGAAGCGATCATGGACCCCGCCTTCAAGACCGGCACCTTCGAAACCGACCAGACCCTGCTCAAGTCGCTGATCGTTTTCGCCTGCCTGATGGAGGGCCTGTTCTTCTACGTGGGCTTCACGCAGATCCTTGCGCTGGGCCGCCAAAACAAGATGACCGGCGCCGCCGAGCAGTACCAATACATCCTGCGCGACGAGTCCATGCACTGCAACTTCGGCATCGACCTGATCAACCAGCTCAAGCTCGAAAATCCACAGCTGTGGACACCCGAATTCAAGGAAGAAATCACGGCGCTTTTCGTCAAGGCCGTCGAGCTGGAATACCGCTACGCAGAGGACACCATGCCGCGCGGCGTGCTCGGAATGAACGCATCGATGTTCAAGGGCTACCTGCGCTACATCGCCAACCGCCGCGCCACGCAGATCGGCCTTGAGGCCCTGTTCCCCAACGAGGAAAACCCGTTCCCCTGGATGAGCGAGATGATCGATTTGAAGAAGGAACGTAACTTCTTTGAGACACGCGTCATCGAGTATCAAACCGGCGGCGCACTTTCCTGGGATTAATCGCTTCTCTGCAGGCACAATGCGAACCATGACGCGCTTCACGCTTTTGCAATACCGATGGTGTTGCGGCGTGGGGCGTCTCCGTGTTCATTGCGATGCGTCACTCCACATCGCTTTGGATCGCTTCGGAGCCCCGTACCCCGAAGTGTTTTGTGCAAATCAACGAAGGAGAAGATGATGGCAACTGCGAAGAAGACGGCCTCCACCAAGGCCCCCACCGACAAGAAAACCACTGCCAAAAAGGCGGCTGCTCCCAAGGCTGAAACCGTGAAGAAAACCACGGCCACTGCCAAGGCAGCACCCGTCAAGAAGGCTGCTGCACCTGCTGTGAAGAAGGCTGCAGCTCCTGCTGCCAAGAAGGCCGCTGCACCTGCTGCAAAGAAGGCTGCCGCTCCTGCCAAGAAGGCTGCTGCTCCTGCTGCGAAGAAGGCTGCCGCTCCTGCCAAGAAGGCTGCTGCTCCTGCTGCGAAGAAGGCTGCCGCTCCCGCCAAGAAGGCTGCTGCTCCTGCTGCGAAGAAGGCTGCCGCTCCCGCCAAGAAGGCTGCCGCTCCTGCTGCGAAGAAGGCTGCCGCTCCTGCCAAGAAGGCTGCTGCTCCTGCTGCAAAGAAGGCTGCCGCTCCCGCCAAGAAGGCTGCTGCTCCTGCTGCAAAGAAGGCTGCCGCTCCCGCCAAGAAGGCTGCTGCTCCTGCTGCAAAGAAGGCTGCCGCTCCCGCCAAGAAGGCTGCTGCACCTGCTGCAAAGAAGGCTGCTGCTCCCGCCAAGAAGGCTGCTGCACCTGCCGCAAAGAAGGCCGCTGCTCCTGCCAAGAAGGCTGCTGCTCCTGCTGCCAAGAAGGCCGCTGCTCCCGCTGCCACAAAGGCTGCTGCACCTGCCGCGAAGAAGGCCGCTGCTCCCGCCAAGAAGGCTGCCGCTCCTGCTGCTGCCAAGAAGCCCGCTGCAGCTGCCAAGCCTGCCGCAGCGCCCGCCAAGGCCGCAGCAGCTCCTGCCGCTCCCGCCAAGAAGGCTGCAGCCCCGAAGAAGGCCGCTGCCCCCAAGAAGGCCGCAGCAGCTCCCGCCGCTGCCGCGCCTGCAGCTCCCGCTGCCGCACCCGCGCCCATCGCGCAAACCCGCCTGGCTCCCCAAGCCGCATGGCCCTTCCCCACAGGCAACAAGCCCTGAGACTTTTCCGGTCTCAAAGCAAAAAGCCCGGCTCTTTGGAGTCGGGCTTTTTTCATTGTGAAGCCGGCGGCTGCGCCGCCGGCCGGTGATCCCGGCTTCAGGGCTGGGCGAAGTCCAGCACGTAGTTCTGCGGGCCACGGCTGGCAATCTTGAGCGCGCCCAGGCGGTTGCCCAGTTCGGCGCAACGCACCAGGTCCCAGCCACGCTCCAGGCCGAACAGCATGGCGCCACGCCATGCGTCGCCACATCCCGTGGGATCGACCACGGCGGCGGGCTGCACCGGCGCCACCAGGGTCTTGGCGCCTTGCACCCAGACCTCGCAGCCCTCTGCCCCCAGCGTCACCACCAGGCCTTGCACCTGCCCGGAAATCTGCTCCAGGCTCCAGCCCGTGCGCTCGCTGAGCATGCGGGCCTCGTAGTCGTTCACGGCCACCCAGTCAGCCTGCTCGATGAAGCTGCGCAGCTCCTGTCCATCGAACATGGGCAGGCCCTGGCCCGGATCGAACACAAAGGGAATGCCGGCCGCCTTGAACTGCTGGGCATGCTCGAGCATGGCCTGGCGGCCATCGGGCGCAATGATGCCCACGCGCACCTGCTCCTTGAGCTGTGGCGTGATGCGGTTGCCGTGGGCCTGCATCATGGCGCCCGGGTGGAAGGCCGTGATCTGGTTGTTGTCACGGTCCGTCATGATCATGCACTGGGCCGTGTGCGTGTCCTGCAGCTGGCCGATGTGCGCGGTCTGCACGCCCAGTTCGTCGAGGCGCTGCACATAGTCGGCGCCGTCGCTGCCCACCATGGCCATGGGCCAGGCATCACCGCCCAGCAAGCGCAGGGCGTAGGCGATGTTGCCGGCGCAGCCGCCGAAATCGCGGCGCAGCGTGGGCACCAGGAAGGACACATTGAGGATGTGCAACTGGTCAGGCAGGATCTGGTCGGCAAACCTTCCCTCGAAGGTCATGATGTTGTCGAACGCAAGCGATCCGCAGATGAGAGCGGCCATGGTGTGTCTCGGCTTTCTTGAAAAGTCAGGGGGATTCAGGGATAAAAAACCAGGGCGCGATAGCCGGCCACGGCCGCCTCCAGGCCTTGCACTTCGACCGGGGCCGTCACGCTCCACTCGCCATGGCCCTCGATCTGCGCGGGCGCGCCGAACTGGTCAAGCCGGATCACGCGCCGCAGCAGCAGCTTGTCCTGGGCATCGGTGAGCGTGAGTTCGACAGCGGGCATGGCCACGGGGAAGTCGGAACGGTTCTCCAGGCTCAGGCTCCACTGGTACTGGCCGCTGCGCGGCAACTGCCGAAAGCCCGAACTGCCGATCACCACATCGCCGATCTGGCGGCGCGGCTGCAGCTCGCATCCCGCCATGGCGCACAGAGTCTGCAACGCGGGCGCCAGCGAAGGATGCTGCACGGCCAGCGCATCGCGCTGGCCCCACATGACCTGGCCTGCCAAGGCGCCCACGCCCAGCAGGCTGCCCAGCACAAGCGCCACGCGCACGGCAGGCCGGCGCCAGAAGGCCTTGCGCCGCGCCTGGCGCACAAAGCCGGGCTCGGCCTCGGGCAGCGCGGCCGCAGCCTCACCGCTGCCTTCGCCATCGCTGTCGGGCCAGCGGGAGAACTCCGGCGAAGGCACGGAGGCATGCGCCTGCGGCTCCGATTCCCGCAGCAGGCCGGTTGGCACGGGCGGCGCAGGCGCATCGGACGACTTGTCGGATGGCTTGTCGGATGGCTTATGGGGCCGTGTGAACGGCGCGCCTTCCTCATCCTTTGCCGGTGCGGGCACAGGAGCCGCAGTGTCAGGCTCGGGTCCGAGCAGGCCGTCAACGGCTTGCCCGGCCTGGGCGGCGGGCGGGGACTTCGGCGCGGCCCGGGACGCAGCCAGGATCTCGTCCACCAGCGACGCTCCAGGCAGCGCGCTGCCCGACTCTTCGGCGGCGCTGGCGGAGGGGTCCTTCGCGGTCACGGGGGACGGAGGCGGAGCCTCAGGAGCCGGCACCTCGGCCGGCGGCATGGACGGCGAAGGCTCGGCCCTGGCAGCCGCAGCCGTGGTTGCGGTGGATACCGCAGGTGCGGCAGGTACAGAAGGTGCAACAGGTGCAGCAGGCCCCGATGCGGCCCGCCCCGGCAATCCGCTCGGCGCCGTCGGCAGCCACATGGATTCCCTGAATTCGCGGATGTCATCGTCCTCGAATTCGGCCGGGTTGTGTGATGCCCCGCCGGCCACCGGAGTGCCGGCCACCGAGGTGCCGGCCGCATTCACAGGTGCCGTGGGCAGGGGCTGCAGGTCCTCGGAGGCATCGAACACTTCATGGCAGACGCCGCAGCGCACCCACCCCTGCGAAATTCGCAGCTGGTCGGCCACCACTTTGAAGCGGGTTCCACAGGCAGGACAGCGGGTGACTTGGCTCATCAGCGATCGATTGTAGGCAGCTGCTCGCGGCCCGCGCCACGAAGGCGGCGGCCGCGCGGGGACTCGGGCCGGAAATCAGGCCGCGCGGCGCGCGGTCATCAGGATCCAGCCATCTTCGCTGTCGGCCACTTCCAGCGCCAGGTACGGCGCATAGGCCTCCTTGAGCTCGTCGGCCTGGCGCTCCAGGATACCGGCCAGCACCAGGCTTCCACCTGCTGCCACGCGGCCGCACAGCAGCGGCGCCAGCACCTTGAGCGGCGTGGCCAGGATGTTGGCCAGCACGGTGCGGTATTCGCCGTTGCCGGCATCGGGCAGGCCCGCCTTCAGTTGCACGGCGTTGGCATCGGCGTTGTAGCGCGTGGACTCCACGGCTGCCGGGTCGATGTCCACCGCGTCGATGTCGGTGGCACCGAACTTGGCCGCACCAATGGCCAGGATGCCCGAGCCGCAGCCGTAGTCCAGCGTGCGGCCAAGACTGCCTTGGGGCTGGCGGGCGATCCAGCGCAGGCACATGCGTGTGGTCGGGTGCGTGCCCGTGCCAAAGGCCAGGCCCGGGTCCAGGCGGATGCTCACGCGCGCCTCGGGCGGCAACTCGTGCCAGGTGGGAACAATCCAGAATTCGGGCGTGATGTCCACCGGGGCGAACTGCGACTGCGTCAGGCGCACCCAGTCCTGCTCCGGCACCTGCTTGACGGCGATGATGCTGCAGCCCTCGAAGAAGTCCTGGGGCAGCAGCAGATCACGCGCCTCTTCGGCCGCTTGCTGCGAGGGGAACAGTGCCACCAGGCGGCTGCGCTGCCAGCCGTCCTTGGGCGGCGGCATGCCGGGCTCGCCGAACAGGGCTTGCTCGGCCTCGGTCTGCGCGTCGGCATCCTCCACCGATACGCTCAGGGCGTCCAGCGCATCCAGCGCATCGCTGACGGTCTCAACCCGGTCTTCCGGGCACAGCAGGCTCAACTCGAACATGGGCCCATCCTTTTCTATGCAATAAATGAAAATGCTGGCCGCCGTCGCCGGGGGCCAGCATGCAGGGTCAATCGGGCGACCTGCTCAACGCTTGTTGGCGTTGCGGTGCGCCAGCCACTCTTCCAGGTAATGGATGTTGGTGCCGCCTTCCATGAACTTGGCGTCCACCATCAGATCCTGATGCAGCGGGATATTGGTCTTGATGCCTTCGACCACGGTCTCCAGCAGCGCCGTGCGCATGCGCGCCAGCGCCTGCTCGCGCGTGTCGCCGTGGACGATGATCTTGCCGATCATGGAGTCGTAGTTCGGCGGCACGAAGTAGTTGTTGTAGACGTGCGAGTCCACGCGCACGCCGGGGCCACCGGGGGCATGCCACATGGTGATGCGGCCCGGCGACGGCATGAAGTTGTAGGGATCCTCGGCATTCACGCGGCACTCGATCGCATGGCCCTTGAGCTGGGCATTGATCTGGCGCTGGGTGAAGGGCAGCTTCTCGCCTGCGGCCACCATGATCTGGGTGCGCACGATGTCCACGCCCGTGATCAGTTCGGTCACCGGATGCTCCACCTGCACGCGGGTGTTCATCTCGATGAAGTAGAACTCGCCGTTTTCAAAGAGGAACTCGAAGGTGCCAGCGCCACGGTAGCCCAGTTTTTTGCAGGCAGCGGCGCAGCGCTCACCGATCTTCTCGACCAGGCGGCGCGGAATGCCCGGAGCCGGCGCTTCCTCGATGACCTTCTGGTGGCGGCGCTGCATGGAGCAGTCGCGCTCGCCCAGGTAGACCGCGTTGCGGTGGTTGTCCGCCAGGATCTGGATTTCCACATGGCGCGGGTTCTGCAGGAACTTTTCCATGTAGACGGCCGGATTGCCGAAGGCCGCACCGGCCTCGGCCTTGGTCATCTGCACGGCATTGATCAGCGCCGCCTCGGTATGCACCACGCGCATGCCACGGCCACCGCCGCCGCCTGCGGCCTTGATGATCACCGGATAGCCCACGGCCTTGGCGATGCGGCGGATCTGCACGGGATCATCAGGCAGCTCGCCATCCGAGCCGGGCACGCAGGGGACGCCCGCCTTGATCATGGCCTGCTTGGCCGAGACCTTGTCACCCATGGTGCGGATGTTCTCGGGCGTGGGGCCGATGAAGGTGAAACCGCTCTTTTCCACGCGCTCGGCAAAGTCGGCGTTCTCGCTGAGAAAGCCGTAGCCGGGGTGGATGGCCTCGGCGTCGGTCACCTCGGCGGCCGAGATGATGGCCGGCATGTTGAGGTAGCTCAGCGGCGAAGGCGCGGGGCCGATGCACACGGCCTCATCGGCCAGCTTGACGTACTTTGCGTCACGGTCGGCCTCGGAATACACCATCACCGCCTTGATGCCCAGTTCACGGCAGGCGCGCTGGATGCGCAGGGCAATCTCGCCCCGGTTGGCAACCAAAATTTTCTTAAACATGAAGGTCCTCGCGACTTGGTGCCTGCGCCGGTACGCAGGCCGAAGCCGTCAGTTGAGCCAATTGCTCTGTCGCGCCGCGGCATGCGTTCGCGCCAGGGCGTCGTGCCGCTTGCGGCATCGCTCGCCTGCAGGTTACTCGATCACGAACAGGGGCTGGCCATACTCTACCGCCTGGCCGTTTTCGCCCAGGATGCGCGTGATCGTGCCGCTCTTGTCGGCTTCGATCTCGTTGAGAATCTTCATCGCCTCGATGATGCAGATGGTCTCGCCTTCCTTGACCTGGTTGCCCACTTCCACGAAGGGCTTGCCGCCAGGGCTGGAGGCGCGGTAGAAAGTGCCGACCATGGGCGACTTCACCACGTGGCCGGAGACGGCTGCCTCGGCCGGTGCCGCCACGGGCGCTGCGGGGGCAGCGGCGACGGGTGCCGCCATCGGCGCGGCCATGGGAGCCTGCATGGGCGCTGCCACATAGTGCTGCACCACGGCGCCTTCGCTCTTGACGATCCGGACCTTGCCCTCTGCTTCGGTGATCTCCAGTTCCGACACGTTCGATTCGGACACCAGATCAATGAGGGTCTTGAGTTTTCGCAAATCCATGGGAGCTCCAGCGGCTAACAACTAAATAGGGCGCGAATTTACTCCAATTTCGCCCTTCTGCGTGCTTTGAGGCATATTTTTCATCAACGTCGCCATGGAATTCAGGGCATTTCCTGAGCTTTCACAGCTTCGATGATGCGAAAAATCAGCCTTTTGCGCTCCAGGAAGCCAGATCTTCGGTAGTAAGCTCACCTATTTTACGTTGCTGCACCATGCCATCTTCGCCGAGCAGCACGGTGAAGGGCAGTCCGCCCTGCAGATTGCCCAGCGAGCGGGTCAGGCCCAGACCGCCTTCCACCGCCAGCGCCACAGGGAAACGCAGGGGTGTGCGGCCCAGGAAGCGCTGCACTGCCTCTGGCTTGTCCACGGCCAGGCCAATGACCTGAATACCATGCTGGTCTTGGCGCGCCGAGAAGGCATCGAGCATGGGCAGCTCGCGCACGCAGGGCGGGCACCAGGTGGCCCAGAAATTGACCAGCACCGGCTTGCCGCGCCAGCGCGACAGCGTCATGGCCGAGCCATCGGGTGTGATGAAGCGCTGCTGCCACAGCTGCTCTTCGGCACTGGCATCCATGGCGTGCGGCTGAAAACGCCACCACGCAAACCCTGCCCCACCCAGGCCCGCGGCGGCGGCAACGCCGCCCATCAGCCAACGGCGGCGGGAAGATGTGTTTTGCCCTGCATCCACTGAATCAGCCACGGTCGGCCTCCTCTTCATCCTGATCCAACAGCCTGCGCAGCGCCTCGGCGCTGCCGCGCGGGCTGCGCCCCTGGCCGTCGGGCTTGAGTGCGCCACGCAGATCATCATGGTCATACACCAGCAGATGCACGCCCACGGACTCGTCCAAAGGGCGGCAGAAGGCGTGGATGCTCAAGGCCTCCACGGCCTGCCCCGTAAAGCCGGTGACGGTGCTGGGCTCGTACTCCACATGCTGGTTGATCAGCGCGATCTCGGCCGACTTGGGGTCGTCGCAGAACAGCTGCAGGTAAATATCGGACAGGCGGGTGGCTGTGCCGCGCCAGACGGCGCCGGCCAGATGGGGCCGGAACTCGGCCAGGCGGTCCATCCATTGCAGGGCCAGTTCGCGCAGGGCCTGCAGTTCCTGGGGCTGGGTGTCGGCGCAGAACAGGGCAATGTATTCGCGCACGGCCTCTTCCACCAGGTCGTTGCCCGGCAGCGCAGTGCGCGCGGGCAGCCCCAGCTGGCGAAGTGCGCGGTGCTTGGCAGACCCCCATTCCAGCCCTTCCTCGACCACGAGGCGGGCCGCGGTCTGGGCAATTTCGGCAGTGGCTTGGTCCATGGCTTTCCGATCCGCTGTATCCCTACATATATATAAGAGGCCTTCCCTGCGGATGGCCCCGGGCCATTGTGACCCAAGCCGCGGCACCGCCGGCCGCAGACGGGCTTTGCACTTTCCCGCCAACGCCTTGCACCGGCGATTTCGCAACCTTGTGTTTCCGGAACCCGGTGCCTGCTGGGCCGCAAGCTCCTGTTTTTGCAGGACAGCCCTCCCGGACATGACGGCAACCGTAGAATGCCCGGCCATGCACATACATATTCTGGGCATCTGCGGCACCTTCATGGGCGGACTGGCCGCACTGGCGCGCGAGGCAGGGCACCGCGTCACAGGCTGCGACGCCGGCGTCTATCCGCCGATGAGCGATCAGTTGCGTGCACTGGGCATCGACCTGATCGAGGGCTACGGCGCCGACCAGATGGCCCTGCAACCCGACATGTATGTCGTGGGCAACGTGGTCAGCCGGGCACGGCTGCCCGACGGCAGCCCCAAGTTCCCGCTGATGGAGGCGATTCTTGAAAGCGGCGCTCCCTACACCAGCGGTCCGCAATGGCTTTGCGAACAGGTGCTGCACCATCCGTCCTGCCCGCGCCATGTGCTGGCCGTGGCCGGCACCCACGGCAAGACGACCACGACGTCGATGCTGGCCTGGATTCTCGAATGCGCAGGCCTGGCTCCCGGCTTTCTGGTCGGCGGCGTGCCGCTGGACTTCGGCGTCTCGGCCCGCCTGGGTGCATCCAGCCGACCGACGCCAGGCCAGGGGCCGGCCGGCGCGGAGCCCGTCTTCGTCATCGAGGCCGATGAATACGACACGGCCTTTTTCGACAAACGCAGCAAGTTCGTGCACTACCGCCCGCGCACGGCCGTGCTCAACAACCTCGAGTTCGACCACGCCGACATCTTCGAGGACCTCGGTGCCATCGAACGCCAGTTCCACCATCTCGTTCGCACCGTTCCCGCCTCCGGGCGGCTGGTGGTCAACGGCATAGAGGAAAGCATCACCCGCGTGCTGCACCAGGGCTGCTGGAGCGAGGTCTCCAGCTTCGGTGCGGTGGTCAGCGATTTCAGTGCCCAGGGCGATCCCAGCGCCTTCGACGTGCTGCACCGTGGCCACAAGGTCGCGCGCCTGGAATGGGCACTGACCGGGGAGCACAACCAGCTCAATGCGCTGGCCGCCATTGCAGCGGCCGAGCATGTGGGCGTGACGCCGGCGCAGGCCTGCGAAGCGCTGGCGCGCTTTCAGAACGTCAAGCGACGCATGGAGTTGCGCGGCATGGCGGGTGGCGTGTCCGTCTACGACGACTTCGCCCACCATCCCACGGCCATCCGCACCACGCTGGACGGCCTGCGCCGCAAGCTCGGCAGCCAGGCACGCATCCTGGCGGTGTTCGAGCCGCGCAGCAACACCATGAAGCTGGGCACCATGAAGTCGCAACTGCCCTGGGCCCTGGAAAGCGCCGATCTGGTGTTCTGCCACACGGCTGGCCTGGACTGGGATGCTGCCGAGGCGCTGCGCCCCCTGGGCGTGGGAGCCGGTCACAAGGCGCAGGTGGCTGCAGACATCGATACGCTGATCGGGCAGATCCGCGCAGCCGCCCGCCCCGGTGACCACGTGGTGTGCATGAGCAATGGCGGCTTCGGCGGCATTCACCCCAAGCTGCTGGCGGCGCTGCAAGCCGCAGGCTGAACCGGGCACAACCCCCAATGAAAAAAGCCCGGGTCATGCCCAGGCTTCTTTGCTGTATCTCGATCTGTCCGTCGTCAGTAACTGATGGACATGGCCGGCACATCGACACGGATCAGCGGCTTGGACAGCACGGCCTGGGCGGCCACGGCATAGCTGTTGCGCCATTGCTCGTCGTCGAACAGCCCGGAGCGCGAACGCGCCGCACGCGCCACCACCACCAGCTTGTCGGCCAGCAGAACCTTGCCGCTGGCGCGCAGGGGTTCACAGTCCATGGAGATGAACTGCTGATCCAGCCAATGCCGTCCTTCATCGGAACTCATGGGGGTGAGCCCGCTGGTGTCCGTGCGGTACTCTTGTCCGGCATCCAACACCACAATCACTTCGCTGCGCATGGAACTCCTCTCTTCATTACGGGATACGGCCCTGTGCCTGCTCATGCAGACAGGGCTGTCACTCATGCCCTGAGCTTAACCGCAAGCGCCTTTTCCACACCCCGGGCAAGCTGACATGCCTCAAGTGCCAGAGACTGGCACCGGCGCTGGAGTCGGCACTGCCGCCAGCAGGTGTTTCAAGGCCTGCCAGCGCCTGCCCAAAGGTGCAAACGTACAATGACCGACAGATTTGGCCCCGTTTTTTCATGGACCTCACCGCATGACAACCGATACCACGCACCAGAAACTGCTCGACCAGTTGCAGCAACTCGAAGACGAGTTGCGCAGCCAGAGCCTCTGGTCGGCCGTGGCGCCCAGCCCTGAGGCCATGGCATCGACCATGCCGTTCATGTACGACACGCTCAAGCTGCAGGAATGGCTGCAGTGGGTTTTCCTGCCCCGGCTGCGTGCCGTGGTCGATGCCCGCGGCCAACTGCCCTGCCAAAGCCATGTGCATCCACTGGCCGAGCATGAATGGAGCCAGCCCGTGGCATTCGACAAGCGCCAGTTGCTGGCTCTGCTGCTGGGCATAGACGACACGCTGAACCAGGGCGGGCTGACCCCGCCGGACGCCACGCCGCCACACTGAACAAGCAAACCGGGACATGGAAAAAACGGGGCATGCATGCCCCGTTTTCTTTTCCAGCTCAGGCGGCAACCAGGGCCGCAGCCGGCTCGGGATGCTTGACGCGGCGCTGCTGCACGGCGTCGGACAGCTCGGCCAGCGTTGCCAGGGAATCATCCCAGCCCAGGCAGGCGTCGGTAATGCTCTGGCCGTAGGTCAGGGCAGCCACTTCGTCCTTGCCGGGCGTGAACTTCTGGGCACCACCCACGAGATGACCCTCGATCATCACGCCGAAGACGCTGCGCGAGCCGCCGCTGATCTGTCCGGCGATGTCGCGTGCCACATCCTTTTGGCGCTCATGCTGCTTGGAGCTGTTGGCGTGGCTGCAGTCCACCATCAGCGTGGGAGGCAGGCCGGCCTTTTCCAGATCCTCGCAGGCTGCGGCCACGTTGGCCGCGTCGTAGTTGGGGGTCTTGCCGCCGCGCAGGATGACGTGGCAATCCTGGTTGCCCGCCGTGTTCACGATGGCAACCTGGCCATTCTTGTGCACGGACAGGAAGTGGTGGCCGCGGCTGGCCGACTGGATGGCGTCGGTGGCGATGCGGATGTTGCCGTCCGTGCCGTTCTTGAAGCCGATGGGCGCCGAGATGCCCGAGGCCAGTTCACGGTGGACCTGGCTTTCCGTGGTGCGCGCACCGATGGCGCCCCAGCTGATCAGATCGGCAATGTACTGGGGCGAGATCACGTCCAGGAACTCGCTGGCGGCCGGCACGCCCAGGCGGTTGATGTCGATCAGCAGTTGCCGCGCAATGCGCAGACCTTCGTCGATGCGGTAGCTCTGGTCCAGGTAGGGATCGTTGATCAAACCCTTCCAGCCCACGGTGGTGCGCGGCTTTTCGAAGTACACGCGCATCACGATCTCCAGCGTGTCCTTGTACTGCTCGCGTATGGGCGCCAGGCGGCGTGCGTACTCGATGGCGGCCGCCGGATCGTGGATGGAGCAGGGGCCGACGATGACCAGCAGGCGGTCATCCTCGCCAGCCATGATGTTGTGGATGGTGCGGCGGGTGTCGCCGATCAGGGTTTCGACGGCCGTACCGCGGATGGGGAAGAAGCGAATGAGGTGCTCGGGAGGGGGCAACACGGTGATGTCCTTGATACGTGCGTCGTCGGTTTGGCCAGTCTTTTGGGAACCGCCGCGATACCAGGAATCGGCGAGGGAAGCTTGATGAGCAGTCATTGCTTGCTTTCGTGAGGAAAGATGGATCGTGGAAAACGGAGCGAAGAATCGGGAGGGAAAAACAAAAAACCGCCGGGCTTTACAGCTTCGGCGGTTTTGAGGGAGGTTTGTTCGGGTGCGCGCGCTTACCTCTCTTCCGCCGGGGAGGAGAACCAAAAGTAAAAGTAGAAGGAGGTACGGGCTTGCATGGGGATCGAATGTAGCACAGTCATTTTTCGCAGTGCAACATGGACATGAAGGCGGGGAAGCTGCCCTTCACCGTGCCACAGAGAGAAAGCAAAAAATCATTGACGCAATAAAACTGCTTTTTTCTCAGTTTCACGCAAAAATTCTTCATGCATATGTGGAAAATCACGATGCCATGCAGTTTTATTGCCATCAGCCATGAAAACGTGCAAACCCCAGGAAATGATGCATCTGCGCGTCACGCGAGGGCGCGATCAACGCCGCAGCATCGCGTCACGCAGCCTGCGCAGGGCCCGGCGCACAGCGCTCAAGGGTTGCCATCGGCGCGCCTTGTAACCAGACAGGATGGCAGTCACATCGGCTTCGCCGGCCACGGCAGCGGATTCGGCAAACATGTCCGTCAGCAGGCAGGCATCGCCCAGCAGACGCCAGCCCAGGCGCTCGCAGCGGCGGAAGTGCTCGGGCTCCTGGGCATCGCCCACCAGCACGGACTGCTGCCAGGCGTGGACGACCTCCCTGAAGCCTTTGAGCAGACGCTGGTAGGCAGGAAATTCGTAGAGGGCATGCCAGCCCGTGGCCAGCGTGGTGAGAAAGTGCTGGTGGTCCAGCACCGCCAGGTCAAGCTGCTGTATGGCGTCTTCCACCGCGGGGCGCGGGCTGCCCGCATAGCGCACGCGCACGGACTCGTCCAGCGCGACGGCCAGCAAGGCCAGTTGCTGGTGCATGGGTTGCAGGTCGCCCACGATCAGCTCATGCTGCCAGAAGCGGCTCAGCCGCGACTCGCCGGCCCAGGCACGCCATTGCTTCGGCAGGCTGCGCAGGGGATGGACAGAGGTCCGCGGGCCTGGCCGGGAGGAAAAGGAAAGCTGGGTCATGGAATCGGCGCCGGGCGGCGCCCACCGAACGCGGCGGGCCGCGTCAGGCAGGACAGGGCCCGGCCTGCCATGCAGGGCGCGGGCATGGGACCGTCAGGCCGTGCCGCCCACCGTCAGGCCGTCGATGCGCAGCGTGGGCTGGCCCACGCCCACGGGCACGCTCTGGCCTTCCTTGCCGCAGGTGCCCACGCCGCTGTCCAGGCGCATGTCGTTGCCGATCATGGTGATGTGCTTGAGCGATTCCGGGCCGCTGCCCACAATGGTCGCGCCCTTGACGGGGTACTGGATCTTGCCGTTCTCGACCCAATAGGCCTCGCTGGCGGAGAACACGAACTTGCCGCTGGTGATATCGACCTGGCCGCCACCGAAGTTGGTGGCGTACAGGCCCTTCTTGATCGAGGCCACGATTTCCTGCGGCTCCCGGTCGCCACCGAGCATGTAGGTGTTCGTCATGCGCGGCATGGGAATGTGGGCATAGCTTTCGCGGCGGCCGTTGCCCGTGGGCTTGACGCCCATCAGGCGGGCATTCATCGCGTCCTGGATGTAGCCCTTGAGGATGCCGTCCTCGATCAGCACATTGCTCTGGCTGGTGCAGCCTTCGTCATCGACGTTGAGCGAGCCGCGGCGATCGGCCAGCGTGCCGTCATCCAGCACGGTGACGCCCTTGGCAGCCACGCGCTGGCCGATGCGGCCGCTGAAGGCGCTGGCGCCCTTGCGGTTGAAGTCGCCTTCCAGACCGTGGCCCACGGCTTCGTGCAGCAGCACGCCGGGCCAGCCGGGGCCAAGCACCACGGTCATCTCGCCAGCCGGCGCGGGACGGGATTCCAGGTTGGTGAGGGCCGCGCTCACGGCCTCGTTCACGTACTGGGTGATCTGCTCGTCGCTGAAATAGGCCAGCCCGAAACGGCCACCGCCGCCGGCAGAGCCCACCTCACGCCGGCCCTTTTGCTCGGCGATCACGGTAACCGACAGGCGCACCAGCGGCCGCACGTCGGCCGCCAGCGTGCCATCGGCACGGGCCACCAGCACCACGTCGTACTCGCTGGCCAGGCCGGCCATGACCTGGACCACGCGCGGGTCCTTGGCGCGGGCCAGTTTCTCGACCTTGCCCAGCAGCTCGACCTTGGCCGTGCTGTCCAGCGTGGCGATGGGGTCCAGACCGGGATACAGCGAGCGGCTTTGCGCAATCTTGGGAGCATTGGCGCGCACGCGCTTGCTCTGGGCCGCGCCCGAGATGGAGCGCACGGTGCGCGCGGCATCCAGCAGCGAGGCTTCGGAAATATCGTCGGAATAGGCAAATGCCGTCTTCTCGCCACTGACCGCACGCACGCCCACGCCCTGGTCGATGCTGAAGCTGCCGGTCTTGACGATGCCCTCTTCCAGGCTCCAGCCTTCGGCGCGGGTGTACTGGAAGTAGAGGTCGGCGTCGTCGACCTGGTGGCTGCGGATCTCGGCCAGTGCGCGCGCGAGATGGGTTTCATCGAGCCCGAAGGGCTCAAGCAGCAACTGGCGCGCTGTGGCCAGGCGTTCAATGGTGGGTTCGCGGGAGATCATTCACGCATTGTAGAGAGCCGGCCATGCCCTCGCCGTGCAACGGCTGCGGCCAGCGGCTTGCCAACCCACAAAAAAGAACGGAATGCCGCTCCACCAGGCTGAGCGGCATTCCGTAGGCATACATCCGCGTGGATGGCGAACATGCTGGCCCATGTCCGCACCTGCTTTGTAGCCTGCCCTGGCGACGGTGGCAAGTGAGCAGACTCCCGCAGAAACTATCAAAAAAGGAGCAACCAGCGCTTTTGAGGTCTCAGTTTCCAAGCCAAATCGCAGGAAGGAATGCGACGCCGGATACCGCAGGCATCCAGACTCTTTGACATTTGCGGGAGCCTTTGGCGCCGCAAAGTGCGATTCAGAGCGGCCCGCCGCCCTCGCCCGGCAGCTGCCGCTGCGAGCGCGCCACCGACATCAGCACGCCCAGCGCCAGCCCCAGCGTGACCATGGCCGTGCCGCCATAGCTGATGAAGGGCAGCGGCACGCCGACCACGGGCAGGATGCCGCTGACCATGCCCATGTTCACGAAGGCATAGGTGAAGAAGATCATGGCCACGGCTGCCGCCATGAGTCGCGCAAAAAGCGAGTTGGCCTGGATGGCGATGGCCAGCCCGCGCCAGACCAGCAACAGGAAGGAGACGATGATGAACAGGTTGCCGACCAGTCCGAACTCCTCGGAATAGGCCGCGAAGATGAAGTCGGTCGTGCGCTCGGGAATGAACTCCAGGTGGGTCTGGGTGCCCGCCATGAAGCCCTTGCCCCAGACACCGCCCGAACCGATGGCGATCATCCCCTGGATGATGTGGAATCCCTTGCCCAGCGGATCGCGCGTGGGGTCCAGCAGGGTGCAGACACGGGTTTGCTGGTATTCATGCAGCACGGGCCAGCGCACGCCGTCGGCGCACAACTGGGGCTCGTACAGCACGATGAGCGTGATGCCGATGGCGCCGGCCAGCACGGGCGGCACGATGAGTTTCCAGGGCAGGCCCGCGAAAAAGATCACGGACAGGCCTGCGGCCATCACCAGCAGCGAGGTACCCAGGTCGGGCTGCTTCATGATCAGCCCCACGGGCACCAGGAGCAGGACCATGGCGATCACGAAGTCCGTGCCGCGCAGCTGGCCCTCGCGGCGCTGGAACCACCAGGCCAGCATCAGCGGCGTGGCGATCTTCAGCAGTTCGCTGGGCTGGATCACCACGCCCACGTTGACCCAGCGCTGCGCCCCCTTCTTGGTGATGCCGAACAGCGCCACCGCCACCAGCAACGCCACGCCCAGCATGTACAGCGGCACGGCCACCTTCATGAGCTGCTGCGGGGGAATCTGGGCCACGACAAAGAGGATGGCCGCCGCGATCAGCATGTTGCGCCCATGGTCGGTGAAGCGCGTGCCGTGGTCGAAGCCCGAGGAGTACATGGCGATCAGCCCCGCCGACGCCAGCATGCCCACGAACAGCAGCAACCAGAAGTCAAAGCCCCGCAGCAGCGGGGCAACACGTTGCCAGAGGGAGGGCTTGTCGAATTCGGTCACGGGGATGGTCGGTCGCGGGCACGGGCCGCCATTATCCCGTGGCGCATGCGGCCCAGCCCGTCGCAGGGTTGCCCACGGAGGCGGTTGTCATCCAGCTGTCGGCCCGGGCCTTCCCTGCTGGGCGCCGCCTGCCGCAGCGGCCACAATGGGCCATGAGCCGTCCGGGCCGCATCCCGCGCCCGGCCCCAGCAACGCAAAGGAGAGCGCCCGCCATGACCACCACCCATTTGCTGTACCTGCACGGCTTTCGCTCCTCTCCCCAATCCAACAAGGCCCGGCGCCTGGCCGAGCATGTGGCCACGCGCCATCCCCATGTGCGCTGGTGGAGCCCGCAACTGCCCCCTTCCCCGCGCGAAGCGGCTGCCCTGATCGCCGATGGCATCGGCAGCTGGCCGCGCGAGACCATGGCCGTGATCGGCTCCTCGCTGGGCGGCTACTACGCCAGCTGGGTGGCCCAGCTGGCGCGCTGCCGCAGCGTGATGATCAACCCGGCCGTCAACCCGGCGCGCGATCTTGAAAAGTACATCGGCGAGCAGACTTCCTGGCACAACCCGGAGGAACGTTTCTTCTTCCGCCGCGAATACATCGAGGAGCTGCGCGCGCTGGACACGCGCCATATGACACCGGCCGCCCCCGAAATGCTGCTGGCGGCCGAGGGCGACGAGGTGCTGGACTGGCGCGAGATGAGCGCACGCTATCCGCATGCGCTGCAGATCATCCAGGAGGGCGGCGATCACGCGCTGAGCAACTTCGAGGAGTACTTGCCTCAGCTGGACGAGTTCCTGAATCTGGCCTGATGCCGCACAAGACTGCGCGGCAGCTGCCAGCCGCAGCATGGGAGAATGTCGGGCTATGCACGCATTGTTTGAAGAATCCGGCAAGTTCCTGGCCGGCCGCATCCTCTCCGAAGCCGACACCTCCGCCCAGGTGGAGCTGGACTCGGGCAAACGGGTCAAGGTCAAGTCGGCCAACATCCTGCTCAAGTTCGACAAGCCGGCGCCTGCCGAACTGATCGCCCAGGCGCAGGCGCAGGCCGCCCAGATCGATCTGGACCTGGCCTGGGAATTCGCCCCCGAGGAGGAATTCGGCTTCGCCGACCTTGCACGCGACTATTTCTCGGACAAGGCCACGCTGGCCGAGCAGGCCGGCGCGCTGTTCCGCCTCTACGACGCACCGCACTACTTCCGCCGCTCCGGCAAGGGCCGCTTCAAGAAGGCGCCGGCCGAGATCCTGCAGCAGGCGCTGGCCGGCATAGAGAAGAAAAAGCAGATCCAGGCCCAGATCACGGCCTGGGCCGAACAGCTGGGCGCCGGCGAATGCCCCGGCCCCATCCGCGAGCAGCTCTACAAGATCCTGTTCCGCCCCGACAAGAACGCCGCCGAATACAAGGCCGTGGTCGAGGCCAGCCGCGCCACGCGCCTGGCCCCGCTGGACCTGCTGCACAGGGCCGGCGCCATTGAATCGGCCTACGAGTTCCACTGGAAGCGCTTCCTGTTCGACCACTTCCCCAAGGGCACGCAGTTCCCGGCCCTGCAGGCACCCCAGCCACCGGCCGACCTGCCGCTGGCCGAGGTCCAGGCGTTTTCCATCGACGACTCGGCCACCACCGAAATCGACGATGCGCTGTCGGTGCGCGGCCTGGGCACGGGCACGGTCACGGTGGGTATCCACATTGCCGCGCCCGGTCTGGCCATCGTGCCGGGCACGCCGCTGGACCAGCTCGGCCGCTCGCGCCTGTCCACCGTCTACATGCCCGGCTACAAGATCACCATGCTGCCCGACGAGGTGGTGCAGATCTACACGCTGGACGAAGGCCGCGCCAACCCCGCCGTGTCGCTGTACGTCACCGTGGACGAGGCCACGCTGGAGACCACGGCCAGCGAGACACGCCTGGAGCGCGTGCCCGTGCAGGTCAACTTCCGCCATGACAAGCTGGACCACATCGTCACCGAGCAGTGGCTGGCCGACCCCTCCTTCGAGGTCGAGGGCACGCCCGAAGTGCTGCAAGGCAAGCGCGCCGAACTGACGTTCCTGCAGCGCTGGGCCAAGCACCTGAAGGCAGGTCGTGAACTGGTGCGCGGCAAGCCCGAGAACTTCAACCGCCCCGACTACAACTTCCGCCTCGTGGGCAACGGCGGCGCCGAGCCCCGCGGCAACGAGCAGGTGGAGATCAGCGTGCGCAAGCGCGGCGCGCCGCTGGACCTGATCGTGGCCGAGGCCGCCATCGTGGCCAACAGCACCTGGGGCGGCTGGATGGCTGAGCTCGGCGTGCCCGGCATCTATCGCAGCCAGGCCAGCCTGGCGCCCGGCATCAAGGTGCGCATGTCCACCAAGGCGCAGCCCCATGCAGGCATCGGCGTCAAGAGCTATGCCTGGGCCACCTCGCCGCTGCGCCGCTACGTGGACCTGGTCAACCAGTGGCAGATCATTGCCTGCGCGCGCCACGGCAAGACCGCCGCCCTGGCCGCACCGTTCAAGCCCAAGGATGCCGAGCTGTTCGGCATCATCAGCAGCTTCGACGGTGCCTACAGCGCCTACAACGGCTACCAGGCCGGCATGGAGCGGTTCTGGACGCTCAAGTACCTGCAGCAGCACGCCATCACCGAGCTGACGGCCACCGTCATCAAGGAAGGCATGGGCGGCGGCCTGCTGGTGCGCGCCGATGACCTGCCCCTGGTCTTCCCCGTGCTGGGCGTCACCGGCCTGCCGCGCGGCGCCCATGTGCGTGTGCGCCTGGGCGAGATCGACGAGATCGCGCTCGATGTCTCGGGCACGCTGATCGAGCGCCTGGATGGCGATGCGGCGGCCGCTGCCGATGGCGCCGAAGACAGCGCCGAGGATGACGAGGAAGCCGTGGCCGGCCCCATCGCCATCGCCGTGGACATGAACGAGACCGATGGCACACCGGCGGCCGACCCCGCCCAGCCCTGACCTGCCTCACATCCGAGCAACTGCCCCAGATCTGACGTGAAACTGCCTACCGCCCTCCGTTCCCTGAGCACGCTGCAGTTGGCACTGGGCGTTTCCATCGCCCTGCATGCCGGGTTGTTCTCGTTCCGGTTCATCGACCCGGAGCGCTTCGACCGCGTGTTCCAGGACACGCCGCTGGAAGTCATCCTGGTCAATGCCCGCGCCAACGAGCAGCCCGACAAGGCGCAGGCCATCGCGCAGACCTCGCTGGCCGGCGGCGGCGAGGCCGACAAGGGCCGGGCCTCCAGCCCCATGCCCTACTCGGCACTCACGGCCGTGGGCGACGACTTCGAGGAGCGCCAGCGCCAGATCGACTCCATGCAGGAGCAGCAGACCGTTTTGCTGACGCAGTTGCGCAAGCAGGTCGCGGCCCTGCCGCCGCTGGACCCGCGCGAGGCGGCCAAGCAGACCAAGGAGCAGCAGGCCCAGCAGGAAAAGCGCCAGCAGCTGGTCAAGCTGCTGGCCGAGATCGAAAAGCGCATCAACGAGGAAAACGCCCGCCCCAAGAAGCGCTATATCAGCCCGTCCACGCGCGAGGCCGTCTACGCCATCTACTACGACGGCCTGCGCCGCAAGGTCGAGGACAAGGGCACGGAAAACTTCCCCGAGCAGGCCGGCAAGAAGCTCTACGGCGAGCTGGTCATGATCCTCACCGTCAACCACGACGGGCGGGTGCTGTCCACCGAGATCGTGCAGGGCTCGGGCAACCGCCTGCTGGACACCCGGGCCGAGGCCATTGCGCGTGCGGCCGGCCCCTTCGGCCATTTCGGCCCCGCCATGCGCGCCAAGGCCGACCAGATCGCCGTGGTCTCGCGCTTCAAGTTCACCCGCGAGCAGACGCTGCAGACGACCGTGCAGTAGCGCCCTCCTCTTGTCTTCGCGCACTCTCCTTTTCTGACATGACTTCCGCCGCCGCCACCTCCTCCGACCGCTACTGCGTCATGGGCAACCCCGTCGCGCACAGCCGTTCGCCCTGGATCCATGCCCGCTTTGCCGAACTGTGCGGGCAGGACCTGCACTACGAGCGCCAGCATGTGGAGCTGCAAGGCTTTGCCGAGGCCGTGCGCGGCTTCGTCGCGGCAGGCGGACGCGGCTGCAATGTCACCGTGCCCTTCAAGCTGGAAGCCGCACAGCTGGCCACCACCTCCAGCGAGCGCGTGCAACTGGCCGGCGCCGCCAACACCCTGGTGCTGGCGGCGGACGGCATCCATGCCGACAACACCGACGGCCTGGGCCTGGTGGCCGACATCGTGCGCAATGCGGGCGTGCCGCTGGCCGGGCGCGACCTGCTGCTGCTGGGCGCGGGTGGCGCCGCAGCCGGCGCACTGGGCTCGCTGCTTGCCGAGCGCCCGCGCCGCATCGCCGTGGTCAACCGCACCTTCGAGCGCGCCCAGGCCCTGGTGCAGCGCCATGCCACCATCGCCGCGCACCATGGCGTGGAACTGGTGGCCCTGGAGCAGCAGGCCGTGGATGAGGATTTCGACGTGGTCATCAACGCCACCGCCAGCAGCCTGGCCGGTGCCGAGGTGCCCGTGCCGGCCCGCGTGCTGCGGCCTGGCAGCCTGGCCTACGACATGATGTACGGCGCCGCGGCCCAGGGCTTCCTGCAATGGGCCGAGCACCATGGCGCCCAGGCCCGCGACGGGCTGGGCATGCTGGTGGAGCAGGCCGCCGAATCGTTCGCGCTGTGGCGCGGCGTGCGCCCGCCCTCGGCCCAGGTGCTGAACGAGCTGCGCGCCCATATTGCTCAAGGCGGCTGAGCGCTTTATGAAATCCCTGGCACGCGCCCTGCTGCTGGTGCTGTGCGCCGGCCTGCTGCTGCAGCTGTTCTTTGTGCTGCGCATTGCGCTGATGGTGGTGGTCGATCCTGAATCCACGGCCTTTCAGCGCTCCGAGGCCTGGCAGATGCTGCGCAGCTCCGAAGGCCTGCACTGGAGCCAGCAATGGCTGCCCTACGACCGCATCGCGCCCACGCTCAAGCGCGCCGTCATCGCCTCCGAAGATGACAGCTTCACCGAACACCACGGGGTGCAATGGGAGGCCATCGAGAAGGCCTGGCAGCGCAACCAGCGCGCCGAAGCCCGTGCCCAGAAGGCAGACAACGGCAAGGCGCCCAAGATCTACGGCGGCTCCACCATCACCCAGCAGCTGGCCAAGAACCTGCTGCTGTCGGGAGAACGCAGCCTGCTGCGCAAGGGCCAGGAACTGGTGCTGACCCAGCTGCTGGAACTGATGCTGAGCAAGCAGCGCATCCTGGAGATCTACCTCAACAGCGTGGAATGGGGCCAGGGCGTGTTTGGCGCGGAGGCTGCAGCCCGCCACTACTTTCGCAAGAGCGCCTCACAGCTCAGCGCGGCCGAGGCCGCACGCCTGGCCGTGATGCTGCCCCAGCCCAAACGCTTCGAGAAGCTGCCCAACTCCGGCTATCTGCTGCAGCGCACGCGCACGGTCATGCAAAGAATGCCCAGCGCCGTCATCCCCTGAACGGCTACAGTCACGCCATGCGCATTCTTGGAATAGACCCCGGGCTGCAGACCACGGGATTCGGCGTGATCGACGTCGACGGCCACCGCCTGGCCTATGTGGCCAGCGGCACCATCCGCACCACCGGCATCGCGCTCGGCGACCTGCCGGGCCGGCTCAAGCTGCTGTTCGACGGCATCTCGGAAGTCGCCAGCCGCTACCAGCCCGACACCTCGGCCGTGGAAATCGTCTTCGTCAACGTCAACCCCCAGTCCACGCTGCTGCTGGGCCAGGCGCGCGGCGCCGCGCTCACGGCCCTGGTCAATGCGGGCCTGCCGGTCGCCGAATACACGGCACTGCAGATGAAAAAGGCCATGACCGGCCACGGCCGCGCGGCCAAGAGCCAGATCCAGGAAATGGTGCGCCGCCTGCTGCAACTGCCCGGCCTGCCCGGCACCGACGCAGCCGACGCCCTGGGCCTGGCCATCACCCACGCCCATGCGGGCGCCGCCATGTCGAAGATGGCCGAGGTCACGCAGCTGCAGCGCCGCCAGCATGCCGTCTACAAGGGCGGCAGGGTGTATTGACTCCCCCTGAGGCGCTGCGCGCCTTCCCCCTGAGGGGGACGACAGCCTAGCTGCGGGGCGGCCCTTGCTTGCTGTCTCTCGCCTGAGCGCGCCCCCCGCAAGCGCCATGGTCTCGATCTCGCTATCGCAATTGCGTTGGATGGGATGCGAGTCAGAGCTGACCTCAGACGATGCGGCCGAAGAACAGCACGGCGAAGAAGGTCACGCCGGCAATCACGGTCCACTTGAGGATGATGAAGCCCCAGCGCTTGTAGTGCGGCCGGCCCGTGCCCAGGTAGAACGCGAAGGAGACGGCCGAGGCCAGCAGCAGCAGGGTGGCCAGCCAGCGGAAGATCAGCATGGCGGCGCTCGCCTCACCAGGCCCGCGCGGGCTGGGCGAAGCCCTTGGGTGCCTGGCGCTCGCTGTCGAAGCTGACCAGTTCCCAGGCGTCGGGCTGGGCCAGCAGGGCACGCAGCAACTGGTTGTTCATGCCGTGGCCCGAGCGGAAGGCGCTGTAGGCGGCCAGCAGCGGCCTGCCGATCAGGTACAGGTCGCCGATGGCGTCGAGGATCTTGTGCTTGGCGAACTCGTCGTCGTAGCGCAGGCCGTCGCTGTTGAGCACCTTGTAGTCGTCCATGACGATGGCGTTGTCCATGCCGCCGCCCAGCGCCAGGCCATGGCTGCGCAGCATTTCCACGTCCTTGGTGAAGCCGAAGGTGCGCGCGCGTGCGATGTCGCGCGTGTAGTTGTCCTCGCCCATGTCGAACTCCACGCACTGGCCCGTGGAGTCCACGGCCGGATGGGCGAAGTCGATCTCGAAGCGCAGCTTGAAGCCGTGGTAGGGGTCGAAGCGCGCCCACTTGAGGTTCTGGCCCTCGCCCTCGCGCACCTCGACGGGGCGGATGACGCGGATGAAGCGCTTGGGAGCCTTTTGCAGCTCGATGCCCGCGCTTTGCAGCAGGAACACGAAGGAGGCGGAGGAGCCGTCGAGGATGGGCACTTCCTCGGCGGTGATGTCTATATAGATGTTGTCGAGCCCGAGACCGGCAATGGCCGACATCAGGTGCTCCACGGTATGCACCTTGGCGCCGCCGGTGCCGATGGTGGAGGCCATGCGCGTGTCGGTGACGGCTTCGGCCGAGATCGGGATGTCCACAGGCTCCGGCAGGTCCACGCGACGGAACACGATGCCGGTGTCGGGCTGCGCGGGTCGCAGCGTCAACTCGACGCGCTGGCCGCTGTGCAGGCCCACGCCAACGGCACGGGTGATCGTCTTGATGGTGCGTTGTTGGAGCATCCGGCTATTTTAGAACGCGGCAGCCGTGCGCAGGGCATGGCCCTGGCACGGCTTTCGCTATCACGGCTATGCAGCGACCGTATGGGCCGCTGCTCAGTCAGCCTGCTTGCGCAGGAAGGCCGGGATTTCCAGATCGTCCATGCCGCCGGAGGCCAGGGCATCGACGCGGGCAGCGGCCTGCGTACGGTTGGTACGCCAGACGCTGGGGACCGACATGTTGTTGGCATAGTCGGCGCCGCCGGCGGCACCGCCGACCAGGCCGCCGGCTGCCGTGGCGGCACCCATGGAGGCCGAGGGCAGCTGGTAGCTCATGTTGTCGGTACCGGTGCGCAGACCGCCCTGCACCACCTGCATGTTCTGGCGGCGTGCGCTGGGGCGCGACAGGCCGGTGGCGACCACGGTGACGCGGATCTCGTCGCCCAGGGTGTCGTCGTAGGCGGCGCCGTAGATCACATGCGCATCGGGCGAGGCATAGGCATTGATGGTGCTCATGGCCAGGCGCGACTCGGACAGCTTGAGGCTGCCCTTGGCGGCCGTGACCAGCACCAGCACGCCCTTGGCGCCCGACAGGTCGATGCCTTCCAGCAGCGGGCAGGCCACGGCCTGCTCGGCGGCGATGCGCGCGCGGTCGGGGCCGGCGGCCTTGGCCGTGCCCATCATGGCCTTGCCGGGCTCGCCCATGACGGTGCGCACGTCTTCGAAGTCGACGTTCACATGGCCGTACTCGTTGATGATTTCGGCAATGCCGCCCACGGCGTTCTTGAGAACGTCGTTGGCATGGGCGAAGGCCTCGTCCTGCGAGATGTCGTCACCCAGCACGTCCAGCAGCTTCTCGTTGAGCACGACGATCAGCGAATCGACATTGGCTTCGAGCTCGTTGAGGCCGCTGTCGGCGTTGGCCATGCGTCGGCCGCCTTCCCACTCGAAGGGCTTGGTGACCACGCCCACGGTGAGAATGCCCATTTCCTTGGCCACGCGCGCGATCACGGGCGCAGCGCCCGTGCCCGTGCCGCCGCCCATGCCGGCCGTGATGAACAGCATGTGCGCGCCTTCGATGGCGGTGCGAATGTCGTCCTCGGCCATTTCGGCAGCCTCGCGGCCCTTGTCGGGCTTGCTGCCCGCACCCAGGCCGCTGCCACCGAGCTGGATGGTGCGGTGGGCGCTGCTGCGCAGCAGCGCCTGCGCGTCGGTGTTGGCGCAGACGAATTCCACACCCTGCACGTTGCGCGCAATCATGTGCTCGACGGCGTTGCCGCCGCCGCCGCCAACGCCGATCACCTTGATCTGCGTACCCTGGTTGAATTCTTCAACTTCAATCATGTCGATGGGCATGTTGGTTCTCCTGTAGCTCTCTGTAAGTGGTCACCACCGTCTGGGGAAAATTCTGTCTTCTGTCCGGTATTCGGAAGCCGGTGGGCGGGCCGGTAATGCGCAGTCGATGAAAGCACATATCAAAAGTTCCCCACGATGAAGTCTTTGAAACGGCCAAAAGCGGTCTTCATCGACCCACTCTTTTGTGCCACCTTGAAACCGCGCAGGCGAGCCAGGCGGGCCTCTTCGAGCAATCCCATCACGGTGGCGGCGCGGGGTTGGGCCACCATGTCTGCCAGAGCGCTCGAATACTTGGGGATGCCGCGGCGCACGGGCTTGAGGAAGATGTCCTCGCCCAGTTCCACCATGCCCGGCATGACGGCGCTGCCGCCGGTCAGCACGATGCCCGAGGACAGAACTTCCTCGTAGCCGGAATCGCGCACCACCTGCTGCACCAAAGAAAAGATCTCTTCCACGCGCGGCTCGATCACGCCGGCCAGCGCCTGCTTGCTGATCATGCGCGGGCTGCGGTCGCCCAGGCCCGGCACTTCGACCTGGGCATCGGGGTCGGCCAGCAGCTGCTTGGCATAGCCGCTTTCGACCTTGATGTCCTCGGCGTCCTTGGTCGGCGTGCGCAGCGCCATGGCGATATCGCTGGTGATCAGGTCGCCCGCGATCGGGATGACGGCCGTGTGCCGGATGGCGCCGCCCGTGAAGATGGCCACGTCGGTGGCGCCCGCGCCGATATCGACCACGGCCACGCCCAGCTCGCGCTCGTCGTCGGTGAGCACGGCCTGGCTCGATGCCAGCGGGTTGAGCAGCAGCTGCTCGACCTCCAGGCCGCAGCGGCGCACGCACTTGATGATGTTCTCGGCCGCGCTCTGCGCGCCCGTGACGATGTGGATCTTGGCCTCCAGGCGGATGCCGCTCATGCCGATGGGCTCGCGCACTTCCTGGCCGTCGATCACGAATTCCTGCGGCTCGACCAGCAGCAGCCGTTGGTCCGAGGAGATGTTGATGGCCTTGGCCGTCTCCATCACCCGCGCCACGTCGGTGGCCGTGACTTCCTTGTCCTTGATGGCCACCATGCCGCTGGAGTTCAGGCCGCGGATGTGGCTGCCGGTGATGCCGGTGCACACGCGCTGGATCTTGCAGTCGGCCATCAGCTCGGCCTCTTTCAAGGCCTGCTGGATGCTCTGCACGGTGGCGTCGATGTTCACCACCACGCCCCGCTTGAGTCCGTTGCTCGGGGCCACGCCGAGGCCGGCGAGCTTGAGTTCGCCGTTGTACAGGACCTCGGCGACCACGACCATGACCTTGGCCGTGCCGATGTCCAGTCCGACGATCACATCTTTGTATTCTCTTGCCATATCAGCATCCGCCCCCGGTTGGTTCTGTCCTGTCGCTGTGTCGCTGCATGGTGTGCGTGTACATAGGTCTTTCCTCCCTCGTCTTCAGCGTCGGGGACGCACTGCAGCCGGCGCCTTGGCCGTGCCGGTGGTCACACCGCGCAGCCTCAGCGCATATCCGTCTTCGTAGCGCAGGTCGGCCGACTCGATGGCGTCGGCCTTGCGCTTGTATTGGGTCGTGATCTGGGGCAGCGTGCGCACGAAGCGCTGCACGCGCTGCAGCACGGCTTCCACGCTGCCGCCACCCAGTTCGATCTGTGCATCATTGGCAAGCCTGAGCTGCCAGCTTCCGCGCGCATTGAGCGTGAGCCCGTCGATCTCCACATCCAGCGGCCCCAGCGCCGGCACCAGCAGCCGGTACATCTGCAGCATCTGCGGGGCGCTGTCCTCGGGGCCCTGCAGGCGCGGCAGGCCGTCGCGGTCGAGCTCGCCCAGGTTGGCCTCGAAGACCTCGCCAAAGCTGTTGATCAGGCCGGTGCCCGAATCGGGGCCCCAGAAGGCCTCGGCCACATGCTCGTGCAGGATGACGCGCAGGCTGTTGGGATAGTCGCGGCGCACCTGCGCCTCGCGCACCCAGGGCACCTGCTCGAATGCCGCCTTGGCCCCCTTGAGGTCCACGGTGAAGAAGTTGCCCGTGAGCACGGGCGCCACGTTGGCGCGCAGCGTCACCGTGTTGTTGTGCACCAGCTCGCCCTCGACCACGATGCGGCCGATGTTGAAGGCCGGGTGGCGCAGCGCCCACCAGCTCACCGCTGCCAGCCCCAGCGCAGCCACGCCCACGAACAGGACCGTGGCGGTCACGTTCATGAGCTTGACGTCGAAGGGGGCCGGCAGGGAGTAGCTCATGCGTGCTCCTGCTCCGGTTGCGCGGCGTCCAGCGCGGCGCTGGCCAGGATGCCCAGGCAGAGGTTCTCGTAGCTGACACCGATGGCGCGGGCCGACATGGGCACCAGCGAGTGGCCCGTCATGCCCGGCGAGGTGTTGATCTCCAGCAGGAAGGGCTTGCGATCGCTGGCGCGGATCATGATGTCGGCGCGCGACCAGCCGCGGCAGCCCAGCGTGCGGAAGGCGCGCACGACGATGCGCCGGATCTCGGCCTCTTCCTCGGCGGGCAGTCCGCTGGGGCAGTGGTACTTGGTGTCGTCGGTGAAGTACTTGTTCTGGTAGTCGTAGTTGCCTTCGGGGGCGACGATGCGGATCACGGGCAGCGCATGGGCGCCCTCGCCCGTGCCGAGCACGGGGCAGGTGGTCTCGTCGCCCTCGATGAACTCTTCGCAGAGCACTTCGGGGTCGTAGCGGGAGGCCAGCACATAGGCCTGCTCGCATTCCTCGGCCGTCCAGACCTTGGTCAGGCCGATGGTCGAGCCCTCGCGCGAGGGCTTGACGATCATGGGCGCGCCCAGCGCCTGCAGCGCGGCGCGCGTCTCGCCTGCGCTGGCGACCAGACGCCAGTCCGGCGTGGGCAGGCCCTCGAAGCGCCAGATGCGCTTGGTCATGATCTTGTCCATGGCGATGCTCGAGGCCATCACGCCGGGGCCCGTGTACGGGATGCCCAGCAGCTCCAGCGCACCCTGCACCGTGCCGTCTTCGCCGTAGCGGCCGTGCAGCGCGATGAAGCAGCGGTCGAACCCTTCCTTCTTCAACTCGCCCAGGTCACGCTCGGCGGGGTCGAAGGCATGGGCGTCCACGCCATGCGACAGCAGGGCCTTGAGCACGCCCGTGCCCGACATCAGCGAGACTTCGCGCTCGGCCGAGCGGCCGCCCAACAGCACGGCCACCTTGCCCAGGGCCTTGACATCGATCTGGGTGCCGAAGCTGCTCATTGCACAGCTCCCTGCTGCGCCTGCAGCTCTTGTTTCTGAAGCATTTCAACCAACTTTCCGGGCACGGCGCCAATCGAGCCTGCCCCCATGCACAACAACACGTCGCCATCGCGGGCATTGACGGCAATGGCCGCCGGCAGCTCGGCAACGTTTTCCACAAACACCGGCTCGACACGGCCGGCCACGCGCAGGGCGCGAGTCAGCGAGCGGCCGTCGGCCGCCACCACGGGCGCCTCGCCGGCCGCATAGACCTCGGTCAGCAGCACGGCGTCGGCCAGGCCGATGACCTTGACGAAATCCTCGAAGCAGTCGCGCGTGCGGCTGTAGCGGTGCGGCTGGAATGCCAGCACCAGGCGACGCCCCGGGAAGGCGCCGCGCGCAGCGGCCAGCGTGGCCGCCATCTCGACGGGGTGGTGGCCATAGTCGTCGATGACGGTGAAGCTGCCGCCGTCGGCAGTCGCCAGTTCGCCATAGCGCTGGAAGCGCCGGCCCACGCCCTTGAAGCTTTCGAAGGCACGCAGCAGCGCGTCGTCGGAGATCTCCAGCTCCATGGCCACGGCCACGGCCGACAGCGCGTTGAGCACGTTGTGCTCGCCCGGCAGGCTCAGCACCACGTCCAGGTCGGGATAGCTCTGGCCGTTGCTGCGGCGCACCGTGAAATGCATGCTGCCAGCTTCGGCGCGCACGTTGAGGGCGCGCACCTGGGCGTCCTCGGCAAAGCCGTAGGTGGTCACGGGGCGGGCCACCTGGGGCAGGATCTCGCGCACGGCCGGGCTGTCCACGCAGACGATGGCGCGGCCGTAGAACGGCATGCGGTGCAGGAAATCGACGAAGGCTCCCTTGAGCCGGCCGAAGTCATGGCCGTAGGTTTCCATGTGGTCGGCGTCGATGTTGGTGACGACGGCCATCACGGGCAGCAGGTTCAGGAAGGAGGCATCGGACTCGTCGGCCTCGACCACGATGTAGTCGCCCTGGCCCAGCTTGGCGTTGGCGCCCGCGCTGTTGAGCTTGCCGCCGATGACGAAGGTCGGGTCCAGCCCGGCCTCGGCCAGCACGCTGGTCACCAGGCTGGTGGTCGTGGTCTTGCCATGGGCACCCGCGATGGCGATGCCCTGCTTGAAGCGCATGAGCTCGGCCAGCATGAGCGCACGCGGCACGACGGGAATCTTGCGCTCGCGCGCGGCCAGCACCTCGGGATTGTCGGACTGCACGGCGGTGGAGGTGACGACGGCGTCAGCCCCCTCGATGTGCGCGGCCGCATGGCCGACGTGGGTGGCGATGCCCAGGCCGGCGAGCCGGCGCAGCGTGGCGCTGTCGGACAGGTCCGAGCCCGAGATGGCGTAACCCAGGTTGTGCAGCACCTCGGCGATGCCGCTCATTCCAGCGCCGCCGATGCCGACGAAATGGATGTGATGAATGGCGTGCTTCATGCGGCCAGTTCCTCACAGGCGGCGACCACCTCGGCGGTGGCATCGGTCTTTTGCATTTTCTTGGCTTTTCCAGCGCGCTCCAGCAGCGTCGCACGCTGCATATTTTGTAGCATTTCGGCCAGGCTTTGGGCAGTCAGTGCGCTTTGTTGCATCAACCATCCACCACCGGCATCGACCAGGAACCGCGCGTTCGTGGTCTGGTGGTCGTCCACGGCGGACGGGAAGGGCACATAGATGGCTGCGGCGCCCACGGCCGCGATCTCGGTGACCGTGCTGGCGCCCGCGCGGCAGACGATGACATCGGCCTCGGCAAAGGCACGCGCCGTGTCGTCGATGAAGGGCGTGAGCTCGGCCGCGACGCCTGCGGCGGCATAGTTGGCGCGCAGGGCATCGATCTGTGCGGCGCCGCTTTGGTGCAGCACGACGGGCCGCACATCGGCAGGAATCAGGGCCAGCGCCTGGGGCACGATCTCGTTGAGCGCCTTGGCGCCCAGGCTTCCGCCCACCACCAGCAGGCGCAGCGGACCGCTGCGGCCCGCAAAGCGCTGCTCGGGCGCAGGCTGCTCGGTGAAGGCCTGGCGCAAGGGGTTGCCGACCCAGCGGCCCTTGGGGAACACGTTGGGGAAGGCGGTGAAGATGCGGTGGGAGACACTGGCCAGCACCTTGTTGGCCATGCCGGCCACGGAGTTCTGCTCATGCAGCACCAGGGGCTTGCCGGCCAGCACGGCCATCATTCCACCGGGGAAGCTGATGTAGCCACCCAGGCCCACGACCACGTCGGGCTTGACGCGGCGCACCACGGCCAGCGCCTGCCAGAAGGCACGCAGCAGGCGCATGGGCAAAAAGGCCAGGGTCATGATGCCCTTGCCGCGCACGCCCGAGAACTCGATGGTCTCCAGCGGGAAGCCCTGGGCCGGCACGATGCGCGACTCCATGGAGCCGGGCGCGCCCAGCCAGCGCACGTTCCAGCCGCGCTCGCGCAGAGCCTGGGCCACGGCCAGGCCCGGGAAGATATGTCCGCCCGTGCCGCCGGCCATGATCAGGGCCGTGCGCTGGCGTTGCGTGCCTTGGGAGATGGGCTGCTGTGTCATGCATGCCCTCCCTTCATCAGCAACTTGTTCTCGTAGTCCACCCTTAACACCACCGCTATCGCTATCAGATTCATCAAAATGGCCGAGCCGCCGAAACTCATCAGGGGCAGCGTCAGCCCCTTGGTCGGCAGCGCGCCCAGGTTCACGCCCATGTTGATGAAGGCCTGGAAACCCATCCAGATCGCAATGCCCTCGGCCACCAGGCCGGAGAACACCCGGTCCAGCGCAATGGCCTGCCGCCCTATGAGCATGATGCGGCGCGTCAGCCACAGGAAGGTGACGGCGATCAAGAGCACGCCGACCAGGCCGAATTCCTCGCCGATCACGGCCAGCAGGAAGTCGGTGTGCGCCTCGGGCAGCCAGTGCAGCTTCTCGACGCTGCGGCCCAGGCCCACGCCGAAGATCTCGCCGCGCCCGATGGCGATCAGCGCATGCGACAGCTGGTAGCCCTTGCCCAGGGCGTGCTTTTCATCCCAGGGATTGAGGTAAGCAAAGATGCGCTCGCGCCGCCATTCGGAGGTGGCGATGATCAGCACGAAGGCCAGCACCACCAGGGCCGCGATCAGGAAGAACATGCGCGCGTTCACGCCGCCCAGGAACAGGATGCCCATGGCGATCACCACGATCACCATGAAGGCGCCCATGTCGGGCTCGGCCAGCAGCAGCACGCCGACCAGCACCACGGCCAGCCCCATGGGCAGCACGGCGCGGAAGAAGCGCTCCTTGACCTCCATCTTGCGCACCATGTAGTCGGCCGCATAGATGAGCACGGCGAACTTGGCCAGTTCGGATGGCTGGAAATTCATGATGCCCAGCGACAGCCAGCGCCGCGCGCCGTTGACCACGGTGCCCACGTGCGGGATCAGCACGGCCACCAGCAGGACCAGGGACACCAGGAAGAGCTTGCGCGCCATGCGCTCCCAGGTGGCCATGGACACCTGGAAGGCCAGCAGCGCGCCGACGAAGGCCATGCCGATGGACATGGCATGGCGCATCAGGAAATGGGTGGGCGCGATCTTGCCGAAGCGCGGATTGTCCGGCATGGCGATCGACGCCGAATACACCATGATCAGGCTCCAGGCCAGCAGGCCTATGACCACCCAGATCAGGGCCTGGTCCAGGCCGAGCACGCTGGCAGGCGTCTGCGTGGGCCGGTGGTACTGGGGACCGCCCAGGCGCACGGGCAGCACGTCTATGGCCTTCTCCTGCGCTCCGCCGAACCAGGAGCGCATGCGGCCCAGGACCTGCGATACGGCGGTCATGCAGCACCTCCGAGTTCATGCCCGGCATCCAGCGCCAAGGCGCGCACGGCATCGACGAACTGGTGGGCCCGGTCCTCGTAGTTGCGGAACATGTCCAGGCTGGCGCAGGCGGGCGACAGCAGCACGGCATCGCCCTCATGGGCGCGCGAGGCGGCCAGCTCCACGGCGTCGGCCATGGTGGTGGCATCGACCAGGGGCACGCCGCAGTCCTGCAGGGCGGCGCGGATGCGGCCGGCGTCGCGGCCGATCAGCACGGCCGTGCGCACATGGCGCGACACGGGCGCGACCAGCGGAGAGAAATCCTGGCCCTTGCCGTCGCCACCCAGGATGACCACGATGCGGTGGTCAGGCCCCAGGCCGGACAGCGCGGCCACGGTGGCGCCCACGTTCGTGCCCTTGCTGTCGTCGTAGTACTCCACGCCGTTGACGCGGCCAATGGGCTGGACGCGGTGCGGCTCGCCCCGGTACTCACGCAGTCCATAGAGCAGCGGCGCCAGCGTGCAGCCACCCGCGCTGGCCAGGGCCAGGGCGGACAGGGCATTGATGGCGTTGTGCCGGCCGCGGATGCGCAGTGCGTCGGCAGGCATGAGGCGCTGGATGTACAGGTCTTCGGCGTTCTTGCCCTTGGCGGTTTCGTCGGCCTCATGGGCGCGCACCAGCCACGTCATGCCGCTGACCACTTCCAGGCCGAAGTCGCCGGGGCGGCGCGGCATGTCGCCGCCGAAGGTGATGTGGGCGCGCTGCTGGGGCTTTTGGCGCTTGCCCGGGGGCACCACGGGTGCCGGCAGCATGCGCATGACCTCGGGGTCTTCGCGGTTGAGCACCATGGTGCCGCTGCTGCCGAAGATGCAGGCCTTGGCATCGGCATAGGCGCGCAGGCTGCCGTGCCAGTCCAGGTGGTCCTGGGTGATGTTGAGTACGGCGGCGGCCGTGGGCTCGAACATCTGCACGCCATCGAGCTGGAAGCTGGACAGCTCCAGCACCCAGGCCTGGGGCAGCGTTTCGGCATCGATGGCCTGGGTCAGCGTGTCCAGCAGCGTGGGGCCGATATTGCCGGCCACGGCCACGCGCAGGCCCGCATGCTCCAGCAGTTGGCCGGTCAGCGAGGTGACCGTGGTCTTGCCATTGGTCCCGGTGATGCCCAGCACCGTGGGACGGTAGCCATGGGCTGCGGCCAGGGCCTTGAGCGCCATGGCGAAGAGATCGAGTTCGCCGCCCACGGGCAGGCCCTGGGCGCGCGCGGTATCGACCACGGGCGCCACGGCAGCCGGGCTCAGGCCGGGCGAGCGGTAGACCAGGCCCAGGCTCTGGCCGTCCACCAGCTGCGCCGTGAACTCGCCGGGCACGAAGCGCACCTGGGGCAATTCGGTGGACAGCTGCTGCAGCTGGGGCGGTGCCTGGCGCGTATCGGCCACGATGACTTCGGCGCCGCAGCGCACGCACCAGCGTGCCATGGCCAGGCCCGAGGCGCCCAGACCCAGCACGAGCACGCGCTGGCCCTGCAGGTGCTGGACCTGCTCGCCGGGCCAGCCGGCAGCCACGGGCGGCAGCACCTGTTCGGATTCAACAGCCTCTTCGGCGGCAATGGGCGTGACCTCGGCGTCGGAGGAGTCGGAGGAGTCGGAGATGCTAGGGTCCGCAAAGATCTGGGCCACGAAGGCGGCAGCATCCTTGGCCGCCGTCAGCGTGGCGATGTCGGGCACGGGCTCGGTCAGGGCCACAGGCACCTGCGGCACCTGCGGCACCTCGGCGGCCGGAGGCTCCGCCTCGCCGTCGCCAACTGGCACGGGAGCCGGTGAATCGTCCAGGACCGGGTCCGCAACCACCTGCCCCTCGGGAGCGAGGCCCGGCATTTCGGCCGGGTCCGCCAGCTCGACAAGCTCGGCAGGGGACGCCGGCACGGCGGGCTCGGTGGCCGGCAGTGCGTGGAGGTCGGTCTTGAAGTCTTCGGTGTTCATGCACTCACCTCAGCTTCAGCGTGGACAGGCCCAGCAGGCACAGCAACATGGTGATGATCCAGAAGCGGATCACGACCTGGGTCTCCTTCCAGCCACTCTTTTCGAAGTGGTGGTGCAGCGGCGCCATCTTGAGCAGGCGGCGTCCCTGGCCGTAGCGCTTCTTGGTGAACTTGAACCAGGTGACCTGCAGCATCACCGACAGCGCCTCCACCACGAAGATGCCGCCCATGATGGCCAGCACGATTTCCTGGCGCACGATGACGGCAATGGTGCCCAGCGAGGCGCCCAGCGCCAGCGCACCCACGTCGCCCATGAACACCTGGGCCGGGTGGGCGTTGAACCAGAGGAAGGCCAGGCCCGCGCCGGCCATGGCCGCGCAATACACCAGCAGCTCGCCCGAACCCGGGATGTGCGGGAACAGCAGGTACTTGGCGTAGCCGGCATTGCCGGTGACGTAGGCGAAGATGCCCAGAGCCGAGCCCACCATGATCACGGGCATGATCGCCAGGCCGTCCAGCCCGTCGGTCAGGTTCACGGCATTGCTGGCGCCCACGATGACCAGGTAGGTCATGATCACGAAGCCCAGCACGCCCAGCGGGTAGCTGACTTCCTTGAAGAAAGGCACGAGCAAGCCCGCCTTGGGCGGCAGGTCCAGCGCAAAGCCGGACTGCACCCAGGTGACGAACAGCTCGAAGACCTGGGCATTGGAGTTCTCGGAAATGCAGAACACCAGATACAGCGCGGCCAGCAGGCCGATGACGGACTGCCAGAAATATTTCTCGCCCGAGCGCATGCCTTCGGGGTCCTTGTTGACCACCTTGCGCCAGTCGTCCACCCAGCCGATGGTGCCAAAGCCCAGCGTGACCAGCAGCACGATCCAGACGAAGCGGTTGGACAGGTCGAACCACAGCAGCGTGGAAACGGCAATGGACAGCAGGATCAGCGCGCCGCCCATGGTGGGCGTGCCGCTCTTGGCCAGATGGGTCTCCATGCCGTAGCCGCGCACGGGCTGGCCGATCTTGAGCGAGGTCAGCATGCGGATCAGGCGCGGCCCGGCCAGCAGCCCGATGACCAGGGCCGTGAGCGCGGCCATCACGGCGCGCATCGTGAGGTACTGGAAGACGCGCAGAAAGCCGAACTCGGGGGACAGGCCCTGCAGCCATTGGGACAGCATCAGCAGCATGCGGCCTCCTTCTTGCAACCGTCATCCTTGCCGGCCGCCTCGACCGCCTGAACCACCTGCTCCATCTTCATGAACCTCGAACCCTTGACCAGAATGCTGCCCACCTCGGGCAGCGCGGCACAGGCTGCCTGCTGCAGCGAGGCCATGTCTTCGAAATGCCGCGCACCTGCACCGAATGCGGTGGCGGCGGATGTGCTTTGCGCGCCCAGCGTGAACAGCCGGGCAATGCCCAGGCTGCGCGCCAGCGCGCCAGCCTCGGCATGGAATTGAGGCCCCTGGTCGCCGACCTCGCCCATGTCGCCCAGCACCAGCAGCTGGGGAGCGGGCAGTTCGCGCAGCACCTCGATGGCTGCGGCCACCGAATCGGGATTGGCGTTGTAGCTGTCGTCGATCACGGTGACCGTGCGGCCCTGCACCGAAACGCCCAGTGCGCGCGAGCGGCCCTGCACGGGCTCGAACACGCTCAGGCCGCGTGCAATGTCGGCCAGCGGCACACCGGCTGCCTGGGCACAGGCCGCAGCGGCCAGCGCATTGCGCACGTTGTGGCGGCCGGCAATGTGCAGGCGCACCGGGGCCTCGCCCTCGGGCGTGACCAGGGTGAACTGCCAGGCATCGCCCAGCCACAGCGCATCGCGCGCATGGACCTGGGCGCCATCGGCAGACTCGCCGAACAGCAGGCACTGGCGCGCAGCGGCCAGCTCGCGCCACAGCGGCGTGTAGGTGTCGCCGGCCGGGAACACGGCCACGCCGTCGGCGGGCAGGGACAGCAGCACGCTGCCGTTCTCGCGCGCCACGGCCTCGACCGTGTGCATGAATTCCTGGTGCTCGCGCTGCGCGTTGTTGACCAGGGCCACCGTGGGCTGGCCGATGGCGGCCAGCTCGGCAATCTCGCCGGGATGGTTCATGCCCATCTCCAGCACGGCCACGCGGTGCTGGGCGGTCATGCGCATCAGGCTCAGCGGCAGGCCGATGGAGTTGTTGAAGTTGCCGCGCGTGGCCAGGGCCGCCTCGCCCGCGTGGGCGCGAAGGATGGAGGCCACCATCTGCGTGACCGTGGTCTTGCCGTTGCTGCCGGTGACGGCAATCAGCGGCAGCGCAAAGCGCGCGCGCCAGGCCGTGGCCAGCGCACCCAGAGCGGCCAGCGAGTCGGGCACCTCGATGCCGGACAGGCCTGCGGCCTCCAGGCCGCCATGGGCCAGGGCTGCGGCAGCGCCGGCCTCGCGGGCCTGGGCCAGGAACTGGTTGGCATCGAAACGCTCGCCCTTCAAGGCGACGAACAGATCCCCGGCCTGCAGCGTGCGGGTGTCGGTGTGCACGCGCGTGAGCACGGTCTGGCCGTTGCCGACCAGCCGTGCCTGGGGGATATGCGACTGGATCAGCTCCAGCGCTTGTTGCAAGGTCATCATGACCGCTTCTTTCCTTCGCGGGCCGCCAGCGCCTTGTGCGCCTCGGCCATGTCGGAGAACGGATGGCGCTGGCCCGCCGTCTCCTGGTAGTCCTCATGTCCCTTGCCGGCGATCAGCACCACGTCGCGTGCACTGGCGTGCGCAATCGCCTGGGCGATGGCCGCTGCGCGATCGGCCTGGGACTGCAGGTTCTCGCCCGGCTGCATGCCGGCCAGGATCTGGTCGATGATGCGGTCGGGCACTTCGCTGCGCGGGTTGTCGCTGGTGACCAGCACACAGTCGGCATTCTTCTGGGCGGCCTGCCCCATGAGCGGCCGCTTGGTGGCATCGCGGTCGCCGCCGCAGCCGAACACGCACCACAGCCGGCCACGGCGCTGCTCGGCGGCCGGGCGCAGGGCACGCAGGGCCTTGTCCAGCGCATCGGGCGTGTGGGCGTAGTCCACGGCCACCAGCGGCTGGCCGGGCTGGACGATCTGCTGCATGCGGCCGGGCACGGGCTCCAGGTGGGCGCAGGCGGCGACGGCCTGGTCCAGGGTCAGGCCTAGGCAGCGCAGCGCGGCCAGCACGCCCAGCAGGTTGGATACGTTGTACTGGCCCACCATGCGCGTGTGCATGCGCAGGCTGTGGCCGGCCTCGATCACGGTGAAGCTCAGGCCCTCGGCACCCAGCGCAATGTCCTTGGCCTGCAGGCGCGCCGCGCCTTCGATGGAAATGCTCCAGACGTCGAGCGCGGCAGGCTGCTTGCGCGACTGCAGCGTGGCCCACAGGCGTGCGCCATGCGCGTCGTCCACATTGACGACGGCGGCCTGCAGGCCGGGCCAGTCGAACAGCGCGGCCTTGGCATCCCAGTAGGCCTGCATGCTGCCGTGGTAGTCGAGGTGGTCCTGCGTGAAATTAGTGAACAGCGCCACGCGGATGCGCGTGCCGTCCAGCCGGTGCTCGACGATGCCGATGGACGAGGCCTCGATGGCGCAGGCCGCCAAGCCCGCATCGGCGTACTCGCGGAACGCGCGCTGCAGCCGCACCGGGTCGGGCGTGGTCATGCCCGTGGATTCCATGGCGGGCGGGATTCCCACGCCCAGCGTGCCCACCAGGGCGCAGCCGCTGCGTTCCTGCAGCTTCACCTGGGCCAGCGCGTGCGCCAGCCACCAGGCGGTGGTGGTCTTGCCATTGGTGCCGGTCACGGCCAGCACGTCGATCTGGGCGCTGGGATGCTGGAACCACTGGTCGGCGATCAGGCCCGTGGCGGCCTTGAGACCGGGCAGCGCCGCGATGTGCTCGCCGGAAAAACCGAAGGCTTCGACACCCTGCGCTTCGACCAGGCAGGCCATGGCACCGCGCTCCAGGGCCGAGGCCACATGGGCGCGGCCATCGGTGGCCGCGCCGGGCCAGGCGATGAAGGCGTCGCCGGGCCGGACCTTGCGGCTGTCGGTCTGCAGCGTGCCGCTGCCTTGCAGGCGGGCAGCCAGCCATTGGACAGCCTCGGTGGCCGTGGACAGCACCCGCAGGGCTTGGGAGGAACTCATAGCGAGGGCTCCTCCACGGGGTTGGCGACGATCAAGGGCTTGACTTCCATATCGGGCTGCACGCCCATCAGGCGCAGCGTCTGCTGCACCACTTCACTGAACACGGGTGCCGCCACGGTGCCTCCGTAGATGGTGCCGGCACTGGGCTCGTCCACCATCACGGCGACGATGATGCGCGGGTTCTCGATGGGCGCCATGCCCGTGAACCAGGCGCGGTACTTGCCGGCGGCATAGCCCTTGCCCTGCTGCTTGCGGGCCGTGCCCGACTTGCCGCCCACCGAGTAGCCGATGGTCTGGGCGCGCTGGCCCGTGCCGCCGGGGCCGGCCGCCAGGGCCAGCATCTTGCGCACCTCGTTGGCCGTGCGCGGAGAGAACACGGGCACGCCCACGGGCGGCTCGTCGGTCTTGACCATGGTGGCCGGGATCACGCGCCCGCCGTTGGCAAAGACGGTGTAGCTGCGCGTCATCTGCAGCAGGCTGGCGGACAGGCCGTAGCCATAGCCCATGGTGGCCTGCTCCACCGGCCTCCAGGTCTTGTAGGGACGCAGGCGACCGCTGGCGGCGCCGGGGAAGGAGATCTGCGGCTTCTGGCCGAAGCCCACGGCCGAGAAGGTTTCCCACATTTCCTTGGCCGGCATCTGCAGCGCGATCTTGGTCGTGCCCACGTTGCTGGACTTCTGGATCACGCCGGCCACGGTGAGCAGGCCGTAGTTGTGGGTGTCGGAAATCGTCGAGCCCGTGACGTTGACGCGGCCCGGCGTGGTGTCGATGGGCGTTTCCGGCTTGAAGCGGCCCGACTCCAGCGCCAGGCCGATGGTGATGGGCTTCATGGTCGAGCCGGGCTCGAAGGTGTCGGTGATGGCGCGGTTGCGCAGCTGCTCGCCCGTCAGGTTCTTGCGCTTGTCGGGCACGTAGCTGGGGTAGTTGGCCAGGGCCAGCAATTCGCCGGTGTGCGCATCCATGACCACCACGCTGCCCGCCTTGGCCTTGTGCGCGATGACCTGCTCCTTGAGCTTCTGGTAGGCGAAGTACTGGACCTTGCTGTCCACGGACAGCTGGATGTCGCGGCCGTCCTGAGGCGGCACTTCCTCGCCCACGCCCTCGACCACGCGGCCCAGGCGGTCCTTGATCACGCGGCGCGAGCCGGGCTTGCCGCCGAGCTCCTTGTCGAAGGCCAGCTCCATGCCTTCCTGGCCATGGTCTTCCACATTGGTGAAGCCCACGATGTGGGCGGCCGATTCGCCTTCCGGGTACTGGCGCTTGTATTCCTTGCGCTGGTAGATGCCCTTGATGTTGAGGGCATGGATCTGCTGGCCAACGTCCCAGTCGAGCTGGCGCTTGATCCAGACGAAGGTCTTGTCCTCGTCGGCCAGCTTTTCCATCAGCGCTGGCAGCGGCATCTCCATGAGCGCGGCCAGCTGCTTGAGCTTGGCCTTGACCTCGGGGTCATCCTGCTCGACATCTTCGGGAATGGCCCAGATGCTGGCGGCCGGCACGCTGGAGGCCAGGATCAGTCCATTGCGGTCCAGCAGGCGGCCGCGGTTGGCCGGCAGCTCCAGCGTGCGCGCGAAGCGCACCTGGCCCTGGCGCTGGAAGAAGTCGTTGCCGAACACCTGCACGTAGGCTGCGCGCGCGCCCAGGCCGACAAAGCCCAGGCCCAGCATGGCCACGATCATCTTGCTGCGCCACAGGGGTGTCTTGGACGCCAGCAGCGGACTGGAGGTGTAGAGCACGCTGCGCGTCATGGAGCCACTCCGGTGCGCGCATCGTCATTGACGTACTGGGCGATGGCCGGCGTGGCCGGCTTCATCTGCAGGCGCTCGCGCGCCATGACCTCGATGCGCTGTGGCGTGGCCTGGGCGCGCTTTTCCACCTGCAGGCGCTGCTGCTCGGTGGCCAGGCGGCGCGACTCGGCCACGGCGCGGTCCAGTTCGGTGAACAGGCGGCGCGATTCGTACTGGTTGTGCACCAGGAAGATGGCGCTGGCCATCACCGCCAGCAGCAGCACGAGGTTCAGGCGCAGCATGCCACGCCCTCCTCTTGCGCCAGACGGTGCATGCGCTTCATGCAGGCACCCCGGTGCGGCGGGCCACGCGCATCACGGCCGAGCGCGAGCGCGCATTGGCGGCGACCTCGGCCTCGCTGGGCTTGATGCGGCCCAGCGCTTCAAGGCGCATGGGCGTGGGCACGGCAAAGGGTGCGCGCCGGTCATAGACTTCCTTGGAGTGCTTGGCGATGAACTGCTTGACGATGCGGTCCTCCAGCGAGTGGAAGCTGATCACCACCAGGCGTCCGCCCGGCGCCAGCACGCGCAGGCTGGCCTCTAGCGCCTGTTCGAGCTCTTCAAGCTCGGCATTGATGAAAATCCGAAGAGCCTGGAATGTGCGTGTCGCTGGGTTCTGCCCAGCCTCGCGGGTCCGGACCGCGCCAGCCACGAGCTCGGCAAGCTCCGCGGTGTTGCGAAGGGGCCCCTGGCTTTCGCGCCGAGCAACAATCGCCTTTGCAATGGGGCCAGCAAACCGTTCTTCGCCGTAGTCACGTATCACCTCCGCAATCTGCTGGGCATCGGCTTCCGCCAGCCAGTCCGCCACGCTCTGGCCGCGCGTGGTGTCCATGCGCATGTCCAGCGGACCCTCGAAGCGGAAGCTGAAGCCACGCTCGGGGTTGTCGATCTGGGGAGAGCTCACGCCCAGGTCCATCAGCACGCCCTGCACGCTGCCGGCCGGCAGCTCGCTGAGGTGGCGAAACCCTTCGTGCCGAATCGAAAAACGCGCATCGGTGATGCGCGCTGCCTCTTCGATCGCGTCCGGGTCCTTGTCGAACGCCAGCAAGGCCCCATCCGGCCCCAGCCGCTGCAGGATGCGCCGGGAATGCCCGCCTCGCCCGAAGGTCGCGTCCACCCATTGCCCGGCAACGGGCTGTGCGGCGCCGTCCAGCAGCGCATCGACGGCCTCGTCGAGCAAAACGGTGATGTGTTGCAACGGCTGATTCAAGAAAACGCCTCTTTCCTAGAAAGCAAAATCCTGGAAGGCCGCAGGCATTTCTTCCTGCATGGCCTTCGCTTCATGTGCCTCATAAGTGGCCTTGTCCCACAGCTCGAAATGGTTGCCCATGCCCAGCAGCACGACCTCCTTGGTCAGACCCACGGCTTCACGCAGCTCGGGCGACACCAGCACGCGGCCGGTGGCATCCATGTCCACGTCCATGGCGTTACCCAGGAAGATGCGCTTCCACCACTGCGCCGACATGGGCAGCTGCGCGATCCGCTCGCGAAACTGCAGCCACTCCGTGCGCGGGAACAGCATCAGGCAACCGTGGGGATGTTTGGTGAGGGTGACCTGGCCCTGGGCCATGGCCACAAGGGCGTCACGATGCCGGGTCGGCACAGACAGCCGCCCCTTTCCATCGAGATTCAGCGAGGACGCCCCTTGAAACACGGTCAGTCACCCCGGTCGGTTGGAGCCATCGCGTCCCGGAAATCGGGGCACAAAGGCAACTTTCACCACTTAATTGCACTTTTTTGCACTGTAGCAGCAATTTGGTGTTTCACAACCCGGGAATGGACAATTATTTGCAATGAAATCAACAACTTAGAAGCCGAATGCAATGTGAGTGGTGACAAAAATCCCTGGCTTTACAAGTACTTAGAGGACTGACTGCAAGTGATCTCTCAAAGCCTGCACGCAATTGCAACGATTCAATTCGCCGGCGACCGGTTGCAACTCGGGCAACCCTCCTACAAAAAGTGACTGCCCGGCAATGCGGGCAGTCACTTCGGTGGCGGTGCGCGGCAGCCGGCCCGTTTCAGAGGATGAAGCGCGAGAGGTCTTCGTCCTGGCTCAGGGAATGCAGACGCTGGTCCACGTAGGCCGCGTCGATGGAGATGGTCTGGCCGGACAGGTTGGCCGCGTCGAAGCTGACCTCGTCCAGCAGGCGCTCGAGCACGGTGGACAGGCGGCGCGCGCCGATGTTCTCGGTGCGCTCGTTGACATCGAAGGCGATGCCGGCGAGCCGGGTGATGCCTTCGGGCGTGAATTCCAGCGTGACGCCTTCGGTGGCCAGCAGCGCCTGGTACTGCTTGACCAGGGAGGCATGGGTCTGGGTGAGGATGGCCTCGAAGTCCTGGACCGACAGCGAGTCCAGCTCCACGCGGATCGGGAAGCGCCCCTGCAGCTCGGGGATGAGGTCGCTGGGCTTGGACAGGTGGAAGGCGCCCGAGGCGATGAACAGGATGTGGTCGGTCTTGACCACGCCGTACTTGGTGGAGACGCTGGTGCCTTCGACCAGGGGCAGCAGGTCGCGCTGCACGCCCTGGCGCGAGATGTCGGAGCCGCTGGTTTCCTGGCGCGTGGCCACCTTGTCGATCTCGTCGATGAAGACGATGCCGTTCTGCTCGGCGTTGGCGATGGCGCGGGTGCGCACGTCTTCCTCGTTGACCAGTTTTGCCGCTTCCTCGTCGGTCAGCAGCTTCATGGCCTCGGCAATGCGCAGCTTGCGCGTCTTGCGCTTTTCCTGGCCCATGTGGCTGAACATGCCGCGCAACTGCTCGGCCATCTCTTCCATGCCCTGGGGACCCATGATCTGCACCTGGGGCGGCGCGTCGGCGACATCGATCTCGATTTCCTTGTCGTCGAGCTGGCCCTCGCGCAGCTTCTTGCGGAAAACCTGGCGTGCCGTGTTGTCGGCGGCCACCTCGCCGCTGCGGGCCTGGGGCACGAGCACGTCAAGGATGCGGTCCTCGGCCGCGTCTTCGGCGCGCAGGCGCAGCTTCTTCATGTCGGCCTCGCGCGTCTGCTTGACGGCCACCTCGGCCAGGTCGCGGATGATGGCATCCACGTCCTTGCCCACGTAGCCCACTTCGGTGAACTTGGTGGCCTCTACCTTGATGAAGGGCGCATCGGCCAGCCGCGCCAGGCGGCGCGCGATCTCGGTCTTGCCCACGCCTGTGGGGCCGATCATGAGGATGTTCTTGGGCGTGATCTCCTGGCGCAGGCCGTCGGCCACGTTCTGGCGGCGCCAGCGGTTGCGCAGCGCGATGGCCACGGCGCGCTTGGCGCCAGCCTGGCCGACGATGTGGCGGTCCAGTTCGGAGACGATCTCCTGGGGGGTCATGGCAGAGGACATGGTGTGTATTCGATGCATTGCGCCGCCAGCCCCGTTGCCTGGCCGCTGGCGACTGTGAGTTTCAATGCCGTGCGTTTCGATCGCCGGCCTGCTGGGCAAGCCGGCGCCGCGCGGGTGTCAGAGCGTCTCGACCGTGTGGTGCATGTTGGTGTAGATGCACAGCTCGCCGGCGATGGCCAGCGACTTGCGCACAATCTCCTCGGCCGACAGCTCGGTATTGGTCAGCAGCGCCTTGGCCGCAGAGTGCGCGTAGGCGCCGCCCGAGCCGATGGACACGATGCCCTGCTCGGGCTCCAGCACGTCGCCGTTGCCGGTGATGATCAGCGAGGCTGATGCGTCGGCCACGGCCAGCATGGCCTCCAGACGGCGCAGCACGCGGTCGGTGCGCCAGTCCTTGGTCAGCTCGATGGCTGCGCGCGTCAGGTGGCCCTGGTGCTTTTCCAGCTTGGCCTCGAAGCGCTCGAACAGCGTGAAGGCGTCTGCCGTGGCGCCGGCAAAGCCGGCAAGCACCTTGCCGTGGTAGAGCTTGCGCACCTTGCGTGCCGTGCCCTTGACGACGATGTTGCCCAATGTGACCTGGCCATCGCCACCGATGGCGACCTGCACGCCTTCGGGGGTCTGCCGGCGCACGCTGATGATGGTGGTGCCGTGATACTGTTCCATAGCGGTGCCAGATGAGGGCGAAGGCGGCCTTCTCAAGGGTCTGCTCAAAGAATGCCCACGCGCTCTTCGCGGCGGGCGCGCCATCCTGCCGGAAGAGGTGTGGCGCAGCCGCCGCGCGGCGGGATCAGTCTCGCCGTGGAGTGACCTGCGCGTGCTCCTGGATGCCGATCACGTTGAAGAACACCGCCACCAGCTGGTGCAGCTGGCCGAACTGCAGCACATGGCCCAGCGACTGCATGTGGGCAGCCCAGTTGAGCACGGAGCCGGCCGCCGCAAAGTCCATGCGCACCAGTTGGGTGCAGTCGATGAACACGGGCTCGCCCAGGCTGGCCCCCTCCTGCACCGGGTCCAGCCAGGTGGAGGCATCGCCTTCAATGGTGCCGGCCAGCGCAAATCGCACGGCGTCCGCCGTGGCAGCAATGCCTGCCTGCAGGGGCGCATCCGCGCCCTCGGTTTCGATGGCTTGCGTCAGGCACTGGCAGACCGGGTCCACCCACGAGGGAGGCGAGACCTCATAGGTGACGCAGTAGTCCAGCGCCACCAACTCGAAATCATCCTGCCGGTTCATCAAACGCAGCACCGCCATGCGCAACCGCCACCACAGCGTATCCACGCTGGAATCGCCCGAGGGAGCCAGCGTGCCCAGCAGCGCCAGCAGCCGGTCCGCATTGAGCAGCACGAACACGCCCTGCGAGCCCGCCCATTGCTGCAGCAGCGCCTCCAGGGGCGTGGCCGCCGCATCGTCGATGCCGGCCACGGCAGCCCAGTCCAGGCTCCAGGGGCTGGAAGCCTTGGCCTGGGAGGCCTTCAGCGCCGTCACGGCACTCGGCGTGATCTGCGCAGGTGCGCTCCAGCGCCAGCCACGCCCTGCCGCTGCGCCCGGCATGGACACCACGGGGGCGGTGCGCTGTTGCGGCATCGCAAACCATTGGGGAGCGGAGCGGCCGAAGCGCGCCGCGAATTCGATGCCCGCCTTGTCGAACTGCAGCGGGCGGTCGGCCGCACGGTACAGGTCCAGCAAGGCTAGCCAGACCGGCAACTGCGCGGGAACATCGCGCCGGTCGATCAGCTCCAGCATGCCCTGCTCGGCACCATCCACATCGCCATTGGCAAAGAGGATGGCCGGCTCTTCCAGGTCGGGATCGTGCTCGAACACCACGAAGCAGGGCGGCACCATGTCCATGGGCTGCGGCGGAGAGACCTCGGTGGCCGCGAAGGCCGGCAGGAAATCGGTCGCCCCCTCCAATGGCCGCAGGGGGCGGGCCATGGGCATGGGGTCAATGATGGGAGCCGTCGAGACGGAGGGCACCTGCGGCGCAGGTGCCAGGCTCATGGGCAAGGTGGTGGCAAAGGCTGCCACGTCGCCGGCCGAGGCAATGGCCGGCGGCACCACGTCGCTGAGCATGGGAATCTGCCCAGACGGCGGCGGCTGCTTGCGAAACGAGGCCGGGGCGGGATTGCCGCCCGCAGGCAGCGCCATGGGAATGGTGGTTGCATCGGCCGCCTGCTTGCCCCGCCACCATTGCTGGGACATCTGGGCCTCGATCTCGTCGATCTTCTTGAGCGTGACGGCGCGTTCACCGGAGGATTTGGAGCTCAGCAGGCTGCTGAGAAATTGCGAGCCCTGCGCGGCAGGGCCGGGCACACCGACCGGTGCGCTGCCCGGCCTGGAGGCCTGTTGCAGCTCGGCCTGGCGCAGGCGGCGCAGCTGGTCGAACTCGCGCTTGCGCACGAAATCGTTGCGGCGCTTGCGCTCGATCATTTCCTTGAGCGCCTGCTTGCTGTACTGGCTTTCCTGCTCCCCGTCCAGGCCGTCGAGGTCGGACCAATTGACCGTAGGGTGGCGCACAAAGCGCACCACCTTGGACAACAACCCCCCCGATTTGCTGCTCTCTTCTTTTGCCATGGCGAGTCAGATTAGCACCGACGGCCTGCAGGCCGTTGCTGCAACTCAATCCCCATACATCTTCTGCTTGAGCTCGCGGCGCTGCTGGGCTTCCAGCGACAGCGTGGCCGTGGGGCGGGCCAGCAGGCGGCCCACGCCGATGGGCTCGCCAGTCTCGTCGCAGTAGCCGTAGTCGCCTGCGTCGATGCGTGCAATGGATTGCTCGATCTTCTTGAGCAGCTTGCGTTCGCGGTCGCGCGTGCGCAGTTCCAGCGCATGCTCTTCCTCGATGGTGGCGCGGTCGGCCGGATCGGGAACCACCACGGTGTCCTCGCGCAGGTTTTCTGCCGTCTCACCCGCGTTGGTGTGCATGTCGTGCTTGAGAGTGAGCAGCTTGAGGCGGAAGAACGCCATCTGCTTCTCATTCATGTATTCGTCATCCGACATGGCCAGCACTTCGGCATCCGTCAGTTCTTCCACCGACTTGGTCTTCCAGGCATTGGCCAGCTTGGGGTCTCGTTTCGTCGATCCCGACGAAGGCGTTTGCGTAGTGGTAGGCATAGTGTTGGTTTCGCTAACTTAGTCCGCGCCGAGGGCTTCGGACGGGGCCATGGATGGTACTGTCAATCGGGGCGCCCGGGTCGAATGCCGTGTAGGACAGCCGATCGCCGCAGTTGCGGAACCTGCCGGCTTCCCCGTACGGCGGGGTGCGGCAATCCAGGCCGTGCGGCGGCCGTGCGTGCAAAGAGCCCTTTTGTGGTCAGCAAGGGACACCAGGTCGGCAACGCCGACCGCAGTGCGGACCGCGGCCTTCTGGCTTGCAGCCGGGGCCGGTGCGGCCACTGACGGCTTCTTGCTGGATTCGGCGCTCACTTGCTGTCTCCTCACGGTATGGGCGACCCCTGCGGGGCAGTCCATTGGGCTTGGGGGCTCTCTTCAGGGGCGCGATTGTATCGATGCTCTACAGGAGCGCAAGCCGTTGCACATACCCCACAGGAATGCAAAGGGGCCGCCCACGCATGCGGGCGGCCCCTGTGTCATTCAGATGTCAGCAAAAAGCCATCCGATTGCCCACAAAGGTTCACAAAAAACTCAGACCAGGCACTGCTCCAGGCCCTGCAGGAAGATGTCCTGGGGCAGGTCGATGCCAATGAAGACCATCTTGCTCTGGCGCTTTTCGCCCTCGGCCCACTGCGGTCCCAGGTCGCTGCCCATGAGCTGGTGCACGCCCTGGAAAATGACCTTGCGCTCCGTGCCCTGCATGTTCAGCACGCCCTTGTAGCGCAGCATGCGCGGGCCGTAGATGTTGACGATGGCGCCCAGGAAGTCCTCCAGGCGGGCAGGGTCAAAGGCACGGTCGGCACGGTAGACGAAGCTCTTGACGTCGTCATCGTGGTGATGGTGGTGCGGATGCTTGCAGTGCTCGCCGTGCTCGTGGTCATGGGCGTGGTCGTGCCCGCAGTTCTCGTCGTGCTCATGGCCATGGTCGTGGCCGCAGTGCTCGTCATGCTCATGCTTGTGGCCATGGTCATGTCCGTGGTCGTGATCGTCTTCCTTGAGGAAGTCGGGATCGATGTCCAGCTTGGCATTGAGGTTGAAGCCGCGCAGGTCGAAGACTTCGTTCAGGGGCACTTCGCCGAAATGCACGGCGCGGATGGGCGCGCGCGGGTTCATGTGCTTGAGGCGGTGGATGAGCGCGTTCTTCTCGTCCTCGCTGACCAAGTCGGTCTTGGACAGGAACAGCTGGTCGGCAAAGCCGACCTGGCGGCGCGCCTCCTGGCGATCATCCAGCTGCTGGTTGGCGTGCTTGGCATCGACCAGGGTGAGGATGGAATCGATCAGATAGGTCTCGGCGATCTCGTCGTCCATGAAGAAGGTCTGGGCGACGGGGCCGGGATCGGCCAGGCCCGTGGTCTCGATCACGATGCGGTCGAACTCCACCAGGCCCTTGCGGCGCTTGGCGGCCAGCAGCTGCAGGGTTTCGCGCAGGTCTTCGCGGATGGTGCAGCAGATGCAGCCGTTGCTCATCTGCAGGATCTGCTCCTTGGACTCCGTCCTGAGGATGTCGGTGTCGATGTTCTCTTCGCCGAACTCGTTCTCGATCACGGCGATCTTCATGCCGTGGGACTCGCTGAGCACGCGCTTGAGCAGCGTGGTCTTGCCCGAGCCCAGGAAGCCGGTGAGGATGGTGACGGGAATCAGTGCCATGGAATTGCTTTCAGAAAATTCAGCAAAGGGAAGCGGCAAGGCCCGTCCACCATGGACGGGCCTTGTCGAAAAGACGTTCCGAATAAGTTTAGCGAGCCTGTCAAGTGCCGTTTTGCCAGAGGGCTTGGCCTTTTTTATCGGAGGCCGCCCTTTTCATCGCTATCGCCATTGCCATCGCCACTGTCGCTGCCGTCCCCACTCTGGCGCCGCGCGCGTGGGTGGGCGCTCTCGTAGGCCTGGGCCAGATGCTGGAAATCCAGGCGCGTGTAGATCTGCGTGGTCGAGATGCTGGCGTGGCCCAGCAATTCCTGCACGGCGCGCAGGTCGCCGCTGGACTGCAGCATGTGGCTGGCAAACGAATGCCGCAGCACATGGGGATGGACACCGGCCGACAGGCCGGCCTGCTGGCCGCGCTGGCGCAGCCGCGCCCAGACCGACTGCGCGCCCAGGCGTTCGCCGCGCCGGCCAATGAACAGCGCCGGCTCCTGCCGCGCCGCCCGGGCCGCCGCGCCAGCCAGGCCCGTCTCCCGCAAGGCCAGCCAGCGCTGCAGCGCCTGCAGCGCGGCGACGCCCACGGGCACGGTGCGCCGCTTGCCGCCCTTGCCCTGCACGTGGGCGTCGGCGGCCTGCAAATCTATCCAGCCACGGCCCTGGCGCTGCGTGTCCTGGCCGGGCGCCACGTCCAGGCCCACCAGCTCGCCCACGCGCAGGCCGCAGCTGTAGAGCAGTTCGGTGATGGCGGCGTCACGTGCCTCGATCCAGGGGTCGGCGTCGGCGTTGCTGAAGGCGGCCAGCTGCACGGCGTCATCCACGCCCAATGCCTTGGGCAGGGGTTTGGGGGCCTTGGGACCGCGCACGCCCTCGACGGGATTGAAGGGCACCAGCGATTGCTGGGCTGCCCAGCGGAAGAAGCTGCGCCAGCCAGACAGGATGAGCGCAATGCCGCGCGGGCTGCGGCCCCGGGAATGCATCTGGGCCACGAAGCGGCGGATGTGGGCGGGCTGCAGCGCCAGCAGCTCCTGGCCGGCGTCGCGGGCCATGGTGCAAAGCCGGGCCATGTCCAGCGCATAGAGTGCGCAGGTGCGGTCGGCCAGGCGCTTTTGCACGCGCACATGCTCCAGATAGGCATGGACGGCGGCGGGGAGCATCGCCAGGTTCTCTGCCGCCAGATCCTCTGCCGGAAGATCGCCTTCCGGGAGCCCGTCCCTGTCCGATGCTCCCGGCATGGGCTTTCAGCCGGTCAGCCGCGCGCCAGGGTCAGCGGCACGGGCCGCATGCGCGACAGGGCCGCGCTGGCCAGGGCCGAGATGCGCGAGAGGAATTCCGTGCCCATGGTGGCCTCGAAGCGCAGGGGATCGGGAGACCCCAGCACCAGCATGCCGAAGGCATTGGCCGGGTTGATGCTGTCGCCGTCATGCAGCGTGAGCAGAGCCAGGGACTGGGCCGCATCGGGATCGACCAGCCAGCCGCCGGGCTCGAAGCCCATGTTGGGGCCGCAAAACGGCATGGTCAGCGACGCCGCGAAGGACTTGGCGTCCTCGCTGACGCCCATGGTGTAGATGCTGCTGGTCTGGGCGCCGGAGACGTTCCACAGGCGCAGGGCCACCTGGGGCACCTCGAAGACATGCTGCAGGCTGGCCGTGAGCGCGTGGGGCAGCTCGCGCAGGTCCTGGACCTTGGCCAGGGCGCAGCTCCAGGCATGCAGCTTGTCGCCGATGGAGGCGTTCTCGCTGCTGTGGCGCATCATGTCCATGATGCGGTGCTCCAGGCCCTTGATCTTCTCGCGCAGCATCTCGGCCTGGCGTTCCTGCAGGCTGACGGTACGCGGGCTGTGGCTGCTGACCAGCTGCACACGCGCGAGCATCTCGGCGTGGCGCTCGAAGAATTCCGGATGGTTCAGCAGGTAGTCGGCAATCGTCTCTTCGGTGACGGCGATATCGGTAGTGCTGTTCATGGCTGGTCGGGAACCTCGATCTGTCCTTCAAAAACAAACTCTGCGGGGCCGGTCATGCGCACTGCGCCGCCGTCCCACTCGATGGTCAGCCGGCCGCCGCGGGTGTGCACATCGACGCGCGCGTCGAGCAGCCCCCAGCGAATGCCGGCCACCACGGCCGCGCAGGCGCCCGTGCCGCAGGCCAGCGTCTCGCCGGCACCGCGCTCGTAAACACGCAGCCGGATCTGGCCGCGATCGACGATCTGCATGAATCCCGCATTGACGCGCTGGGGAAAGCGCGCATGGCGCTCGATCAGCGGGCCCCAGGTGGCCACGGGGGCATGGTCCACATCGTCCACCAGTTGCACCGCATGCGGGTTGCCCATGGAAACGGGAGCGATCCAGACCGTGGCCTCGTCGCCCAGCTGCAGGGGCCATTGCTGCGCCGCACCCAGCGGGCGGGGCACAAGGTCTGCACTATTGAAGGGCACCAGGGAGGGTTCCAGCACGGGCTGGCCCATGTCCACGGTGACGCGGCCATCGGCATGCAGCTCGGGGGCGATGAGGCCGGCCAGCGTCTGCACGCGGATGACGGACTTGCCGGTCAGGCCCTTGTCGTGCACATAGCGCGCAAAGCAGCGCGCGCCGTTGCCGCACTGCTCGACCTCGCCGCCGTCGGCGTTGTGGATCACATATTCGAAATCGATGCCTTCGGCGGGCGAGGGCCGCACCGTGAGGATCTGGTCGGCGCCCACGCCGAATTGGCGATGGGCGAGGAAGCGGTACTGGGCTGCGCTCAGGCCCAGCGGGCCGGCGGTTTCGTCGAGGACCACGAAATCGTTGCCAGCGCCCTGCATCTTGGTAAAGCGGATCTGCATCCGGCGATTATCCCCTGCACGGCAGCCTCATGGCGCAATCCGGGGCCATGCCCCGCAGCAGTACTTGCGTCTCTTGCGCAACAGCGGCGGGCGGGCCAATCCGCATAATGCCCCCATGACCCGCCCCAGCCAGCTCCTGCACCCCCAGCGCCAGCCTGTAGACACGCTCAAGGCCTCCACCGTCCTGCTGCTGCGCGACCGCGCCGATGGCCAGGGGCTGGAGGTGCTGATGACGCGGCGCTCGCCCAAGGCCAGCTTCGTGCCCAGCGCCTATGTCTTCCCGGGCGGCGGCATCGAGGCCCAGGACGCGGCCGAGGCCGCCCATGCCCGCGCCAGCACCCGCCCCGCCCAGGCCGGCGACGGGCTGCGCATCACCCAGGCCATCGCCGGGCTGCGCGAGACCTTCGAGGAACTGGGCATTTTGCTGGCCCACGACGCCCAGGGCCGACCGGTATCTGCCGCCGAACTGGCCACGCTGGACCGCAAGGCGCCGCTGGTGCCCCAGTGCGAGGCACGCGGCCTGCGCCTGGCCGTGGATGCGCTGTGGTACCTGGCCCACTGGACGGCCGACCGCGACCAGCCCCGGCGCTTCGATGTGCCCTTCTTCGTGGCGCGCATGCCCGAGGATCAGGAACCCGACGCCGACGGGTCGGAACAGTTCGAGCCCATCTGGGTGCGCCCGCAGGAAGCGCTGGAGCGCCACCGCGCGGGCAGCTTCCCCATGATCTTCCCCACCATCCGCACGCTGGACCGGCTCAGCCGCTTTGCCGGCACCGATGCCGTGTTCGCCGCCCTGCAAGGCGAGCAGCCGCTGTGGCAGTGCTGCCCGCGCACCGGCTTTCTCAATGGCAAGGAAGCCCGCCACATGGAGGACGAGGCCCCCTTCGGCGAGCTGGAAATGGTCTGCCCGGACGGCCAGATCCTGCACACGCTGGACTGGCAGAGCGAGCGCGCCGTGCCATTGCGCAAGAACCTGCTGCGCCTGACGGCACCCAACCCCGGCGTGATGACCGGCCCCGGCACCAACAGCTATCTGGTGGGCGATGCCGCCACGGGCTACGCCGCCATCGACCCCGGCCCGGCCGATGCCGCCCATGTGCAGCGCCTGTTCGATGCGGCGGGCGGCGACATACGCCACATCCTGTGCACGCATTCCCATGCCGACCACTCGCCGGGCGCCGCGCTGCTGCAGGCGCTGGCCGTGCAGGCCGGCAGGCCCAGGCCCGCCATTGGCGGCCTGCCCTCGGCGCCCACGGCCCGGCCGGCCAGCCGCTTCACGCCCGACTACGCACTGACCGACGGCCAGCGCATCGTGCTGCAGGATGCGCAAACTGGCACCACCCACACCCTGCAAGCCGTGTTCACGCCCGGCCATGCGGCCAACCATGTGTGCTTTGTGCTGGAGGAAGACGCCTTGCTGTTCAGCGGCGACCACATCCTCAATGGCAGCACCACCATCATCGATCCGCCTGACGGCAACATGCGCGACTACATCGATTCGCTGGACAGGCTCGACGCGCTGTGCGCCGCGCACGATGCGCGCTTCATCCTGCCGGCCCATGGCTATGTGCTGGGCTTTGCGCGCCAGGCGATCGCCAAACTCAAGGCCCACCGGCTGGCGCGCGAGGCCAAGGTGCTGGCCGCCATGCAAAAACAGCCCGACGGCAGCGTGCAGGACTGGGTGCGGCTGGCCTATGACGACGCCCCGCCCCAGCTGTGGCCGATTGCCGAGCGCTCGCTGCTGGCGCATGTGGAGCGCATCCGTGCGCTGTGCGGGCGGCAATGACCGGCAATGACCGACGACGCGCGCGGGGCCTGGTATCTGGTTAAGCTGCGCGCATGTCTGAATCTGAAAGCGTTCGCCTGGCCAAGCGCCTGGCCGAACAGGAACAATGCTCGCGCCGCGAGGCCGAACTGCATATCACCGCCGGCAACGTCCAGGTGGACGGCAAGGTCGTGCAACTGCCCGAGACGCGCGTGCGCCCCGAGCAGCAGGTCACGCTGCGCAGCGGCGCCCAGCCCGAGGCCGTGCCGCCCGTCACCCTGCTGATGAACAAGCCTGCGGGCTACACCCAGGGCCGGCCCTATGGCCGGGTGCGCAGCGCCCACTCCCTGCTGGGCGAAGCCAGCATGGCCCAGGTGGACACGCCCATGCCGCTGCTGGTGCTGGCCCAGCACTTCAAGAACCTGGAATCCTTCCTGCCCCTGCCGCTGCCGGCCAGCGGCCTCATCGTCTACACCCAGGACAAGCGCGTGGCGCGCAAGCTGGGCGAGGAAGGCATGTGGCTGGAGCAGGAATGCATCGTCGGCATCGAGGGCCAGATCCACGAGGACGGCCTGGAGCTGATGAAGGCCGGACTGCCGATCGGCAAGCGCCAGCTGCCGCCCTGCCGCGTGAGCTGGCAGAACGAGAACCATCTGCGCTTTGCGCTCAAGGGCATCGCGCCCGACGAGATCGACGCCATGTGCACCGAAGTGGGCCTGCGCGTGGTCAGCCTGCGCCGCCTGCGCATTGGCCGCCTCTCTCTGGCCAAGGTGCCCGAAGGCCAGTGGCGCTACCTGATGCCCTGGGAGCGGTTCTAGGCCGGCATTGCCGGGTGCGCGGCGGGCAGCACATTCGGCAAATGAGAATCATTTCATAGAATGCAGGATTCCCGTGCTGCCTTCGGGCCTCCCGCATGCCTGCGCCCGCCTCTTCCTCTTCTTCCCTGCTGAGCACCTTCCAGGACAGCTACCACGAGCTGGTGCGCTTCGTGGCGCGCCGCGCCGGCCCGCAGGCCGCGCGTGACCTGGTGCATGACGCCTGGATACGCCTGGCCGAACGCCAGCGCGGCGAAAGCGATGCGCCCGCCGCGCCGGACAGTCCGCCAGGCGCCAGCCGCGCCTATCTCTATGCGGTGATGGAGAACATCGCCATCGACCACCTGCGCCATGGCCAGCGCACGGCCGAGCGCTTTGACACCAGCGCGAGGGAAGGCGAGCCGCCCTCCCCCCTCAGCCCCGATGTGGCCGACACCCATTCCTACCGCCAGGCCCTGGCCGGGGTCGAAGGCGCCCTGGCGCAGTTGCCCGCGCGCTGCCGCGACATCTTCCTGGCCGACCGGATCGAGGGCGCCTCGCATGCCGAGCTGGCCAAGCGCCACGGCGTCTCGGTCAAAACCGTGGAACGCGAGGTCATGCGCGCCATGGACAGCGTGGAAGCCTCGCTGCGCCGCTGGCGCGGAGACACCGCCGCACCCGCACCACGCACAGGCCGCCGCCGCGCCCTGTCCACCCTGCTGGGGATGGCGGGCCTGGGTGTCGGCAGCCCGGCGATCTGGCTGGCCTGGCGCCAGTGGATGCCGCAGTACCAGGTGCGACTGGCCACGGCCACCGGCCGCCTGCTGAACCAGCCCCTGCCCGACGGCAGCAGCTTGACGCTGGACGCCGCCAGCCGCGCCGAGGTGGATTTCTACGCCACGCGCCGCCAGGTGCGGCTGCTGGCCGGCAGCGCCTTCTTCGCCGTGGCGCGCGACACGGAACGGCCCTTCGTGGTCCAGGCGGCGGACGTACAGGTCACCGTGCTGGGCACGCGCTTCGAGGTGGCGCTGGAGGACGATGCGGTGCTGGTCGCCGTCGATGCGGGCCGCGTGCAGGTGCGCGACGGCAGCGGCGCCCGGCATGAACTGGGTGCAGGCCAGATGCTGCGCCTGGCGCCAGGCCAGACGGCCGCCGTGCAAACGGTTGCGGCTGTGGCCGCCTGGCGCGAGGGCTGGCTGGACTTCCAGAACACGCCGCTGGCCGAGGTCGCCCGGCGCCTGGAGCGCTACAGCCTGCAGCCCCTGCGCGTGGAGCCCGACGCCGCCGCCCTGCCCGTGCTGGGGCGCGTGCGCATTGCGGCGGCCCAGGGCTGGCTGCGCATGCTGCCGCGCACCCTGCCGGTCAGCGTGCAGGAAGAGGAACAGGGCCCGGGAACCGGGCGCACCCTGGTCATCCGCCGCCGCAGCTGATGCGCTGATGCGCCCATAGCCCCGGAATGCACGGCGCATGCGCACCAGGCGTGAGGGAATGTCTGCGCCCGTTCGTATAGGCATGAGGACCCGGGAACGCGACGCATTCGCGGCCCGGGAATCGCCATTGCCCAGATCCGCCACGGGACCTTCCATGTCTTCATTCCCCTCCAAGCCTTCCCGCCTTGCCTGCCGCCTGGCCCGCCACCATGCCGTTGCGGCGGCCATCGCGCTGCTGGCCGTGCAGCTGTCTCCAGCCGCGCTGGCCCAGGCGGCACCGGCCCCGGCCACGGCCGCCAGCACCGACTTCCACATTCCCGCCCAGCCGCTGGACCAGGCGCTGGCCCAACTGGCCCGCCAGGCTGGCCTGCAGCTGCTGGCCGCGCCTGAACTGGTACAGGGCCGCCGTGCGCCCGCCGTGGAAGGGCGCCTGAGCACCGCCGCCGCCGTGGCCCGGCTGCTGCGCGGCAGCGGGCTGGAGGGGCATGTGAACCAGGGCACGCTGGTGGTGGAAAAGCCCGCCGGCACCGTGGCCCTGCCTGAAGTCACGGTCTCCGCCGTGGGCGAGACCACGACCACCGAGGGCTCGGGCTCCTACACCACGGGGCTGATGAGCACCTCGACCAAGCTGCCGCTGTCCATCCGCGAGACGCCCCAGTCCCTCACCGTGGTCACGCGCCAGAAGATGGACGACCAGGGCATGCTGTCCATCGACGACGTGGCCAACAGCGCCACCGGCATCACCATCAACCGCTGGAGCGACGACCGGGCGCGCTATTTCTCGCGCGGGTTCGTGATCGGCTCCTTCCTGCAGGACGGCGTGCCCGTCTCGTATGAAACCGACACCTCCACCTACGACACCATGGCCATGTACGACCACGTGGAAGTGGTGCGCGGCCCCACGGGGCTGATGACGGGCGTGGGCGACCCTTCGGGCACGATCAACTTCGTGCGCAAGCGCGCGCCGCGCACCACCCAGCGCTCGGTCACCCTGCGCGGCGGCAGCTGGAACCAGGCCGTGGGCGAGGTCGATGTGGGCGGCGCCCTCAACGAGGACGGTTCGGCGCGCGGGCGTGTGGTGGCCTCGGCCCAGTCGCGCGACCACTTCATCGATGGCTATAGCAGCCGCCGCCAGCTGCTGTACGGCACCGCCGAGTTCGACCTGGGCCGCGACACCACGCTGAGCGTGGGCGGCTCCTATGTGAACGAGGACAACCCCGGCTCGCAATGGATGGGCGTGCCCATGGGCTTCGATGGCTCCTTCCTCGACATTGCGCGATCCAGGCGTTTCTCGCCCTCCTGGAGCAAATGGGACAAGAAGGAGGTCAGCCTGTTCGCCGACCTGGAGCACCGCTTCGACAACGGCTGGAAGGCCAGGCTGGCCGCGCGCGCCCTGCAGGCCAAGTCCGCGCTGGACGGCGCCTACCTGGTCTCGGGCGGCCTGGACGACCAGGGCCGCACGCGCTACGACGTGGCCGGCGGCCTGTACGACTACGACAAGCGCCAGCTCAGCCTCGATGCCTCGGCCCAGGGCCCCGTGCGCCTGTTCGGCCGCGAGCATGACCTGGCCTTCGGCCTCAGCCGCCGCACCATCCGCTGGAGCGACCAGGGCTACAGCTACCTGTCGCCCACGGGGGAATGGCTGATCGCCAATGGCGTCGATCCCTATACCTGGAACCCCGACTCGCTGGACCGCTCCGGCCTGCTGGCCGAAGACCTGTGGACGCGCCGCCAGAAGACCACGCTGACCTCGGCCTACGCCACGGGCCGCTTCCTGCTGGCCGAGCCACTGAACCTGATCGCCGGCGCGCGCCTGGACTGGTACGACTTCACCAACGTCCAGCGCCAGGGCAGCTGGAGCCGGGAGCGCGAATTCAGCGAGAAAGCCCATGCCACGCCCTATGCCGCGCTGACCTATGACATCAGCAAGACCTACTCGGCCTATGCCAGCTACACCAGCATCTTCCGGCCGCAGGATTTTCTGGATGTCTCGGGCAGCATGCTGGCGCCGGTGGAGGGCCGCAACTTCGAGCTGGGCCTCAAGGGCAGCTACCTGGACGAGCGCGTGAACCTGGCCATTGCCGTGTTCAACACCACGCAGGACAACCTGCCCCAGGCCATCGCGGACATCAACTCCTGCACGGTGAAGACCAATTGCTACCGCTCGGTGGGCAAGGTCAAGAGCAAGGGGCTGGACGTGGACATCAGCGGCGAGATCCTGCCGCGCCTGAACGCCGGCCTTGGCTATACCTTCACCCAGGCCGAGATCGCCAGCGACAGCACCGAAGGCGCCAAGGGCGCGCCCTATGTCAGCTACACGCCGCGCCACCAGCTCAAGCTGTCGGCCATGTACCACCTGGGCGGCGAGCTGGGCGCATGGCGCGTGGGCGGCGGCCTGCGCTACCAGAGCCGCACCACGTCCGAGTCGCTGACCAGCGCCGAAGGCTATGCAATCCGCCAGTCCGCCTATGCCGTGGCCGACCTGGTCATCGGCTATCGGGTGAACCGGCAGCTGGACCTGCAGATGAACGTCAGCAACCTGTTCGACCGCCGCTACTTCGAGACCCTGGGCACGAACAACGGCGGCAACTATTTCGGCGTGCCGCGCAGGCTGCTGCTGACGGCCAAATACCAGTTCTGAACCGCCCATGAAAATGCCCCGCCGGTGGCGGGGCATGAAAGAAAGTGTGAAGCGCGCCGATAAGCCGGATTCTGTGCACGCGGTTGCCCGCATGTGACCGCCATTAATCTGGGCCGGGCGTCGCCGCCCGGCTCGGTGCTACCTACCCGCACACTCCGGGGGCCCCGTCAACGTGTGCCTACTTGGTATTGCTGCGCGTAGAGATTGCCCGTTTCACCCGGGGACGCGTTCCGCGTCCCCGGGTGGCTATGGGGCCCAGGCTTTCGCCTGGGCGTCTGGCTTGCGCCATCCGTCGCCAGCTTGCGCTGGCACCCCATAGAACACCAAGTTGGCGGCACATGTCCCCGACTCGTCTCTGTTGCTCTGATCCTCACCTCACGGTGGACAGCCGTTAGCTGCTACGCTGCCCTGTGCAGTCCGGACGTTCCTCCAGTGCCGTGTTTCCACGATTGCACCAGCGGCGGTCTGGCGTGCTTCACGGGCGGCATTATCTCGCGGCTTGGGCCGGGCTGCAGGCAGATGGCGCAACAGCCTCACGGCGGCATGCAGAACTCGCGGCGGAATTGTTCGGGTGAGGTGCCGGCCTCGCGCTGGAACATGGCGATGAAGGCCGAGGGCGTGCTGTAGCCCAGGTCATAGGCGATCTGCTGCACGCTCAGGCCGGCCTCCAGCGCATCGATGGCCAGCAGGTAGCGCATGCGCTGGCGCCATTCGCCCAGGCCCATGCCCAGCTCGCGCTGGCAGTGGCGCGCCAGGGTGCGCTCGGTCATGTGCACGCTGGCGGCCCATTGGGCCAGGCTGCGGTGGTCCTCTGGCGCAGCGCGCATGCGGGTCAGCACTTCGACCAGGGCCGGGTGTTCGGCGGCCGGCAGATAGCCGGGCTCCACGGGAACGGCCCGCAACTGGTCGTAGAGCACACGGGCCAGGCGCAGGTCGGCATCCGTGGCGGGAATGTGCACGTCGCGCACGGCAAAGTCGGCCAGGATGGCCTTGACGATGGCGCCGATGCGCATGGAGCACGGTTGCGCCGGCAGCTCCCTGCACAGCGCAGGCGCCAGGTAGACCGAGCGGTAGACCACGGCGTGCGCCACATGGCAGCTGTGCACCACGCCGGGCGGCACCCAGACGCCGTACTGCGGCGGCGAGACCCAGTGCTGGCCTGCCGTGTCCATGCACATGCTGCCGTGGGGCGTGTAGTTCAGGTGGCCCCAGCTGTGGCTGTGCGGCGGCACCTCGGTGTCGGCGCCGAATTCGTCGTAGCGGAAGTAGTACTCGCCCGGCACATCCTCGACGTTCTGGATGTGCATGGGCTTGCTGGGACGGGGCATGGCGGATGGTCCGGGTTGCGCTATCGATTGTCCGAAACCAGGGATGCACTCCAAGTCGGACAGAACGATCATAGGACCAGTCTTAGGAGTCTTCCAATGGGGTCTTACCTTTTCCCTTTGATCGCCGTGCTCATCTGGTCGGTCAATACCGTGGTCAGCAAGATGGCGGCCGACAGCATCGGCGCGGCCGAGATCGGTTTCTACCGCTGGCTGGTGGCGGCCGTGCTGTTCACGCCTTTCCTTTTGCCGTCCATCTGGCGCCAGCGCGCCGACATCCGGCCGCTGCTGCCGCGCCTCATCGTGCTGGGGATGCTGGGCATGGTGATCTACCAGAGCCTGGCCTATTACGCGGCCCATATGACATCGGCCACGCACATGGGCCTGATCGGCTCGCTCACGCCCATGATGGTGCTGGGCCTGTCCACAGCCATGCTGGGCCAGGCGTTGAGCCGGGGCGCCGTGCTGGGCTGCGTGCTGGCGATTGCGGGCGTGGCCCTGGTGGTGTCTTCGGGGCAGCCTGCCACCTTGCTCACCCAGGGCCTCAATGGCGGCGATGCGCTGATGTTCGTGGCCATGCTGGCCTATGCGGTCTACAACATCCTGCTCAAGCGCTGGCCCATGCCGCGCCTGGCCACGGTGCAACTGCTGTACCTGCAGATCCTGGTGGCCGTGATCGCCCAGCTGCCGCTGTTCCTGATGGCGCCGCGCACGGGGCTGAACGCGACCAACCTGCCGCTGGTGGGCTTTGCGGGCATCATGGCCTCCATCGCCGCGCCGCTGCTGTGGATGATGTCGGTGGCGCGCATCGGCCCGGGCCGCTCCAGCATGTTCTTCAACCTGGTACCCATCTTCACGGCCGTGATCGCCTTCATGGCATTGGGTGAGCCCCTGGCGGCCTACCACGCCGTGGGCGGCGTGCTGACCATTGGCGGCCTGCTGCTGGCCGAGCTGTGGAAGCAGCCTTTGCGCGCACCGCGTGCCGCCGCCACCGCCTGAAAAAATCAGGGTTTTCCCGAGCGCAAATGGTGCACGCATGCTGCATGCCGGTGCGGCGCCCGCACCAGCTCTGCCCATAAGAATTTGCATTCAGGCCTGCTCATAATTTCTTGTTGGACAGCCCTGTCCCGCCTTTCGATACTGCCGCCACAGGAACAGCTCCAGACGCCCGGCCGGTCCCACTGCAGACCCGCCAGCGCCTGAAGCCCCTAAGACACACGGGCCCCGCCCCGGTCCGTGTGCCCGCTGCACCGTCGAAGACAGGAGACACCCCATGAGCAGTCCGGCATCCGCCGCACATTCCCCCGCCCACGGCGCCGGCCAGGCATCGCCGCCCGACATGGACGCCACCTACCGCAAGATCGCCTGGCGCCTGATTCCCTTTCTGGTGCTGCTCTTCATCCTGGCTTGGATAGACCGCGTCAACGTCGGCTTCGCCAAGCTGCAGATGCTGGACGACCTGCAGTTCAGCGAGGCCATCTACGGCCTGGGTGCCGGCATCTTCTTCATCGGCTACTTCCTGTTCGAAGTGCCCAGCAACCTGCTGCTGGAGAAGATCGGCGCACGCAAGACGCTGGCGCGCATCACCATCCTGTGGGGCGCGGCCTCCATGGCCATGGCCTATGTGACCACGCCCACCATGTTCTACGTGCTGCGCTTCATCTTGGGCGTGGTGGAGGCCGGCTTCTTCCCCGGCGTGGTGCTGTACCTGACCTACTGGTTCCCGGCCCGCCACCGGGCGCGCGTCAACGGCCTGTTCATGACCTCGTTCGCCATTGCGGGCGCCGTGGGCGGCCCCATTGCGGGCGCCATCATGAATGGCATGCAGGGCGTGGGCCATCTGTCCAACTGGCAGTGGCTGTTCATCCTGGAAGGCATCCCTTCGGTGATCGCCGGCTTCTTCGTGCTGCTGTACCTGCCCGAGAAGCCCGCCAACGCCAAGTGGCTGAGCGCGTCCGAGCAGCGCGCCGTGACCGCCGCCGTGGAGGCAGAGAACCAGGGCGGCCACAAGCATGTGTCCTTCCTGGACGCCTGCCGCAACTACCGCGTCTGGCTGTGCGCTGCCGTGTATTTCTGCATCGTCAGCGGCAACGCCACCATTGCCTTCTGGTCGCCGTCCATCATCAAGGAGATCGGCATCCAGAACACGCTGCAGATCGGCCTGATCTCGGCCATTCCCTTCCTGGCCGGCACCCTGGCCATGGTCTGGAACGGCATGCATTCGGACAAGACCGGCGAGCGCCGCATGCACTGCGCCCTGTCCGCGCTGATCGCGGCGGCGGGCCTGATCCTGACTGGCCTGTTCCTGCACAACGCCGTGCTCGCCCTGTGCGCGCTGACGCTGGCCTCCATCGGCATCCTCGCGGCATTCCCCGTGTTCTGGTCGATTCCTGCGGCCTTCCTGGCCGGCACGGCGGCGGCCGGCGGCATTGCGCTGATCAACTCCATCGGCAACCTGGCCGGCTTCGTGGCGCCCTACATGATCGGCGCGCTCAAGACCAGCACGGGGTCGCTGTCCTCGGGCCTGTACTTCGTGGCCGCGCTGGAATTCATGGCTGCCTTCCTGGTCGTGCTCTTCGTCAAGAAGCAGTGATGCCTGCGCGCCGCCGGGCGCGCGCCACTGCCTCCTCCTCTTTCCCACCGGGGCCTGCGGCCCCGCCTTTTCCCTGGATCGCCTGCCATGCAACTGCAGTTCACCACCCCCGAGGGCCAGACCTTCGCCCCTGAATTCGACACCCTGATCGTCGCCGGCTGGGCCGGCCGCGACCGCGAGGCCATCGAGCACCACATCGAGGAGCTCGCCGCCATCGGCATCCCGCGCCCCAGCGCCGTGCCGCTGTACTACCGCATCTCCAGCAACCAGCTGAGCCAGCGCAGCGCGCTGCAGGTGCTGGGCCCGGACTCCTCCGGCGAGGTCGAGGTCTTCGTGTTCACGCACGAAGGCGAGATGTTCGTGAGCCTGGCCTCCGACCACACGGACCGCAAGCTGGAAGCCTACAGCGTGGCCTTTTCCAAGCAGGCCTGCGTCAAGCCCGTGGCCACCCAGGCCTGGCGCTTTGCCGACGTGGCCGGCCACTGGGATGAGCTGGTCGTGCGCTCGTGGATCGTGGAAGACGGCCGCGAGGTGCTCTACCAGGAAGGCGCGCTGGCCAGCCTGCGCACGCCCCAGGACCTGATCGCAGGCTTCACGGGCGGCAAGGATCTGCTTCCCGCAGGCTGCGGCATGACCTGCGGCACGGTGGGCGCCATCGGCGGTATCCGCCCCTCGACGCAGTTCTCCATGGAGCTGTACGATCCCCGCAGCCAGCGTTCCATCCGCCACAGCTACCGCAGCGAACTGCTGGACGTCGTGGCCTGAGCCCCGACTCCGATCCGCCCACGCCCGCCTTCACCCACAGGACTTCCCACATGACCCAAGCCCTCCCCCTGCCCAGCCTGGAACTGGCATCACAGCGCCTGCATGGCGGCGAAACCACCTCGGTGCAGCTGACCGAGCAGGCCCTGGCCCGCACCATGTCGGGGGAAGGCCCCAAGGTGTTCACGCGCGTGTTCCAGGGCGCGGCCCTGGCCGAGGCCCGCGCCAGCGACGTGCTGCGTGCGGCCGGCCTGGCGCGCTCGCCCATCGAGGGCCTGCCGGTCTCGGTCAAGGACCTGTTCGACATCGCCGGCTTTCCCACGCTGGGCGGCTCGCGCCTGCTGGCCGACGCACCGCCCGCGCAGCGCACGGCCGAAGTGGTGCAGCGCCTGCGCCAGGCCGGCGCCGTCATCGTGGGCACGACCAACATGACCGAGTTCGCCTACTCGGGCCTGGGCATCAACCCGCACTACGGCACGCCGCGCAATCCCTGGCAGCGTGACGAGGACGGCGGCCGCATCCCGGGTGGCTCGTCCTCGGGCGCAGCCATCTCGGTCACCGACGGCATGGCCATGGCAGCCATCGGCTCGGACACGGGCGGCTCGGTGCGCATTCCTTCGGCGCTGTGCGGGCTCACGGGCTTCAAGCCCACGGCGCGCCGCGTGAGCATGGAGGGCGTGCTGCCGCTGTCGGCCAACCTGGACTCCGTCGGCCCGCTGGCGCCCAGCGTGCGCTGCTGCGCCACGCTGGACGCCATCCTCAGCGGCGAACCGCTGGGCGAGCTGCATGCCGCCCCTCTGCAGGGCCTGCGCCTGCTGGCACCCACCAACGTGGTGCTGGACGGCATGGACGCCACCGTGGCCGCCGCCTGGGAGCGCGCCCTGTCCCTGCTGTCGCAGGCGGGCGCCCACATCACCCATGCCGTGGTCGCGCCCTTCGGCGAGCTGGCCGACATCAATTCCAAGGGCGGCTTCACGGCCGCCGAGGCCTGGGCCTGGCACCGCCACCACATCGCCACGCGCCTGTCCGAGTACGACCCGCGCGTGGGCACGCGCATCCTGCGCGGCAAGGACATCAGCGCGGCCGACTACATCGACCTGCTGGCACGCCGCAGGCAGTGGATTGCCGCCGTGAGCGCCCAGATGGCCGACCATGACCTGATCGTCATGCCCACCGTGCCCGTGATCGCCCCGAAGATCGCCGACCTCACGCAGAGCGACGAGGCCTACTTCGGCGCCAACGGCCTGATCCTGCGCAACCCCACGCTGATCAACTTCCTCGACGGCTGCGCCATCTCCCTGCCCTGCCACCGCGCAGGCGAGGCGCCCGTGGGCCTGAGCCTGGCCGGCCTCGGCGGGCAGGACCGGCGACTGCTGTCCGTGGCCCTGGCCGTGGAGCAGCTGCTGGCTTCGGCGCAGGGCTGATCGACCAGGCGGCCTCGGGCCTAGCCGCCCAGGCCGCTGCCCGGCAGCCGCGCCACGGCCTGGCCGTGGTTCAGCGCAAAGGCGGCGGCGGTCTCCTCGGCCGCGCGCGCCACCACTTCGGTCAGCGGGTTCTGATGATCGTTGCGAAAGCAGGCCACCAGCGGCAGCGAAGGGAACTCCCGGTCCACGCGCAGCAGGCGCAGGCGCTGCTCGGCCAGCTCGCGCTGGATGATGGCCGGCGGCACGGCCGCCACGCCCAGGCCGTCGCAGACCACGCGGATCATGGTCGCCACCGAGGCGATGCAGTTCAGGTGCACCGAGGCGCTGCTTTCGGTGGAGAACAACTGCTCGATCACCGCATAGGGCTCGGAGCCGCGCGCAAAGCACATGATGGGAAAGGCCGCCAGCTCGGCCAGGCTCAGGGTCTCGTCGCCAATGCCCAGCTTGGGGCTGCCCACCCAGGCCATGGGAAATTCACCCAGCGACAGATGACCCACGCCGGCCGCCGTCACGGGCTTGGCCTGCAGCGACAGGTCCAGCTGGCCCTTCACCAATTGATCGGACATGTGCAGCGTGGTGTCGCAGGCGATCTCCACCTGCAGGCGCGGATAGCGCTGCTGCAGCAGCGCCAGGAAATCGGGAAACCAGCTGTGCACGATGGACTCGATGGCGCCGATGCGGATCACGCCGGCATAGGCCTGCTTGTCCAGCATGTCCTCGCGCATCTCGCGCATGAGGCGCAGCATGCGCTCGGCATGGACCAGGGCCTTGGCGCCGTCGGCCGTCAGCGTGACCTCGCGCACGCCACGGTCGAACAGGCGCACGCCGAACTCCTGCTCCAGCGTGGCGATGCGGCTGGAGACGGCGGCCTGCGTGGTGTACAGCCGCTCGGCCGTCATGCGGAAATTGCGCAGCTCGGCCAGCAAGACAAAGGTTTCCAGGAACCGTAGATTCATGCGGCGATGTTAGCCGTCCAGGCCATATCGATATAGCCCATGCATAGAACAGCTGCGTGCACAATGAATGCTTGGTTTTCGCGCAGCGTCTGCGCGCCACCCCCGACTGTCCAACCACCACCCCAACTCGCGGAGGTCCGATGAGAGCTGACAACATCCTGCAAACGATTGGCAACACGCCCCATGTGCGCATCAACCGCCTGTTCGGCGCCGGTGCCAATGTGTGGATCAAGTCCGAGCGCGGCAACCCCGGCGGCTCCATCAAGGACCGCATCGCGCTGGCCATGGTCGAGGACGCCGAGAAGTCCGGCGCCCTGCAGCCCGGCGGCACCATCATCGAGCCCACCAGCGGCAACACCGGCGTCGGCCTGGCCCTGGTGGCCGCCGTCAAGGGCTACAAGCTGGTGCTGGTCATGCCCGAGAGCATGAGCATCGAGCGCCGCCGCCTGATGCTGGCCTACGGCGCCAGCTTCGACCTCACGCCCAAGGAAAAGGGCATGAAGGGCGCCATCGCCCGCGCCCAGGAACTGGCCAGCCAGACGCCCGGCGCCTGGATTCCCCAGCAGTTCGAGAACCCCGCCAACATCGACGTGCATGTGCGCACCACGGCCCAGGAAATCCTGGCCGACTTCCCCGAAGGCCTGGATGTGCTGATCACCGGCGTAGGCACGGGCGGCCACCTGACCGGCGTGGCCCGGGTGCTCAAGGCCAGGTTCCCCCAGCTCAAGGTCTTTGCCGTGGAGCCTGCCGCCTCGCCCGTGATCTCGGGCGGCCAGCCCTCGCCCCACCCCATCCAGGGCATTGGCGCAGGCTTCGTGCCCAAGAACCTGGACACCAGCCTGCTGGACGGCGTGATCCAGGTCGAGGCCGAACCCGCGCGCGAGTACGCACGCCGCTCGGCCCGCGAGGAAGGCATCCTGGTCGGCATCTCCTCGGGCGCCACCCTGGCCGCCATTGCGCAGAAGCTGCCCGAGCTGCCCGCAGGCGCCAAGGTGCTGGGCTTCAACTACGACACGGGCGAGCGCTACCTGTCGGTGGAAGGCTTTCTGCCGGCCTGACCGGCGGCAAGCCCCGTCCGCTGCAGTGCACTGCACTGCAGCATGAAACACAAGGCCTCGCAAGAGGCCTTTTTTGTTGCCGCCAGCGGCATGCTGCATTCCCCATTCGCGCACAACGAAGCGGCCCCGGACGCGGACAATCTTCCCCACGGCGCCGTGTTCCCCCTGCACTGAAATCCGGGCGCGAACCCACGCGTATGACAGTTGTGTGGAGATTTCTTACAAAACATGTTGCGCCCAAAGGTCATGCTGAACGCGCATCGGGCAAACCCGACTCTGGCCTACGATGGTCTGACCAAGGAGTAAAAAAATCTTGTTCGGTTTCTTTGAAAAACGCGTCCCGCCCTATCCCAGCGTCGAGCCCACGGTCCCTCCAAAGGGCTTTTTCGCCTTCATCTGGGCCTGCACGCAAGGCATGCGCGGCTGGATCGCGCTGCTGACCTGCACCTCGGCGCTGCTGGCCGTCTACGAGGCGGCGCTGTTCGCCCTCATGGGCCATGTGGTGGACTGGTTGTCCACGGTGTCGCCAGCCGGTTTCTGGGCAGAGCAGCGCGGCACGGTGTGGGGCATTGCCGCCGTCCTGCTGTCCAGCGTGCTGTTGCTGGCCTTTCACACGGCGGTGATGCACCAGGTGCTGGCCATCAACTTCCCGATGCGGCTGCGCTGGGTGTTCCACCGGCTGATGCTGGGCCAGAGCATGTCGTTCTATGCCGACGAGTTCGCGGGCCGCATCACCACCAAGATCATGCAGACCGCGCTGTCGGTGCGCGAAGTGGTGTTCATGGTGGTCGATGTGCTGGTGGGCGTGAGCGTCTACATGATCGGCATCCTGATCCTGGCGGCCAGCTTCGAGTGGCGGCTGATGATTCCGTTTGCGCTGTGGCTGGCCGCCTATATCGGCGCCTGCTGCTACTTCGTTCCGCGCCTGGGCAAGATCGGCAAGGAGCAGGCCGACGCGCGCTCCATGATGACGGGCCGCGTGACCGATGCCTACACCAACATCGCCACCGTCAAGCTGTTCGCCCACACGCGCCGCGAGGCCGAGTACGCGCGCAACGCCATGGAGGCCTTCAAGTCCACGGGCTATGCGCAGATGCGGCTGGTCAGCCAGTTCGAGATCGTCAACCATCTGATGATCACGATGCTGCTGGTGGGCTCGGCGGGCACGGCGCTGTACCTGTGGTCGGCCGGACAGGCCAGCGCAGGCGTGGTGGCGGCCATCATCGCCATGGCGCTGCGCCTGATGGGCTATTCGCACTGGGTGATGTGGCAGATGACGGGCCTGTTCGAGAACGTGGGCACCATCCAGGACGGCATCCTCACGCTGACCAAACCGCGCACCATCGTGGACGCGCCCGACGCCAGGCCGCTGCAGGTCACGCACGGCGCCATCGCCTTCGAGGACCTGAGCTTTGCCTACAAGGACGGCGGCAAGCAGGTGATCGACCACCTGAACCTGCACATCCGCGCCGGCGAGCGCATCGGCCTGATCGGCCGCTCGGGCGCGGGCAAGTCCACGCTGGTGAACTTGCTGCTGCGCTTCCATGAAGCCCAGGGCGGGCGCATCACCATCGATGGCCAGGACATACGCACCGTCACGCAGGACAGCCTGCGCGGCGCCGTGGGCATGGTCACGCAGGACACCTCGCTGCTGCACCGCTCCATGCGCGACAACATCCTCTACGGCCGCCCCGACGCGACCGAGCAGGAGATGCTGGCCGCCGCGCAGAAGGCCGAGGCCTCGGACTTCATCGCCACGCTGACCGACCTCAAGGGCCGTGGCGGCTACGACGCCCAGGTGGGCGAGCGCGGCGTCAAGCTGTCGGGCGGCCAGCGCCAGCGCGTGGCGATTGCGCGCGTCATGCTCAAGGACGCGCCCATCCTGCTGCTGGACGAGGCCACCAGCGCGCTGGACAGCGAGGTCGAGGCGGCCATCCAGCAAAGCCTGGACAGCCTCATGCACGGCAAGACCGTGATCGCCATCGCCCACCGCCTGTCGACCATCGCGGCCATGGACCGGCTCATCGTCATGGACCAGGGCCACATCGTCGAGCAGGGCACGCACCAGCAACTGCTGGAGCTGGGCGGCATCTACGCCAAGCTGTGGTCGCACCAGAGCGGCGGCTTCCTCGCAGAGCAGGGCTCGGAAGCTGCTAACGCCAACGGCTAGACGCTCGCCAGATCCCGGTCCAGCTGCGTATGCAAGGTGTAGCGGCTGGCCGGGTGCAAGGTCACGCTGAGGTCCATCAACTCCCCATCGGTATCCAGGTAGCGGCGCACGATCTTCAGCGCCGCTGACCCTGCCGGGGCCTGCAATTCCTCCGACAGCGCCTCGGGAATGAGCGCCCCCACCACGGCCTGCCGCACCCGCGCGATGCGCAGGCCGTATTGCTGCTCCAGCAGGCTGCTGACCAGCAACTCGGGCGCGGCGCGCACGCGCTCGGCCAGTTCCTGCGTGTCAAAGCGCTGCGCATCCACATAGACCACGGTCCAGGCAATGGGCAGGTGTGGCGCGGCGCCGTCGCGGCGCAGGCTGCAGATGGCCAGCCAGCGGCTGCCGGCCGGGCAGTCCAGCTCGGCGGCCAGGTCCTGGTCCAGCACAACCTCTTCGATGCGCCGCACCTCGCGCACATGGGTGGCGCCGAACTGCACCAGGTCTTCCAGCGAGGTCAGCGCCTGGCGGTAGTGCGCATGGGGCTGCGCCGCCTCCACGCGCGTGCCCACCTTCTTGCGCCGCGATACCAGCCCCGACTGCTGCAGCTCGGCAATCGCCGCGCGCACGGTGTGGCGGCTCACGCCATAGCGGTCGCACAGCTCCAGCTCGGTGGGCAGCAGGGCGCCCACGGCGTATTCACCCGAGGCAATGCGCTCGGACAGGTCGCGCGCCACCTGGGCATAGCGTGTCTCAGCCATGGGCGCAGGACCTTACCCCAGGCAAACCCGGATGTTCGTAATGTACGTACATAAATAAAAATATCGATATGTCCGAACTTAATCGCAATTGCGCACCATGACCCTTCCGTCCTTCACCTCCAGCACCGCCATCGATTCGCTGCTGTTCCGCGACGCCTTCGGCACCCCAGCCATGCGCGCCATCTTCGCCGACAGCGCGCTGGTGTCGCGCTACATCGAGGTCGAGGTCGCGCTGGCGCGCGCCCAGGGCCGCTGCGGCGTGATTCCGGCCGAGGCCGCACACGAGATCGCGCAGCGCTGCAGCCTCGACGCGCTGGACTTCGAGCTGCTGCGCAAGGAAACCGACATTGTCGGCTACCCCATCCTGCCGCTGGTGCACCAGCTGGTGAAACAGTGCGGCGACGCAGGCCGCTACATCCACTGGGGCGCCACCACCCAGGACATCATGGACACGGCCACCGTGCTGCAGGTGCGCGATGCGCTGGACCTGGTCGATGCCGACATCGCCGCGCTGCGCACCATCCTGGCCGACCTGGCAGAACGCCACCGCGACACGCCCATGGCCGGCCGCACGCACCTGCAGCACGCCCTGCCCATCACCTTCGGCTACAAGGCCGCCATCTGGCTGGCCATGTTCGACCGCCATGCCCAGCGCCTGCAGGAACTGCGCCCGCGCGTGCTGGTGGGCCAGTTCGCGGGGGCGGCAGGCACGCTGGCCTCGCTGAGCGGCCGGGGCCTGGAAGTGCAGCAATTGCTGATGGAAGAACTGGGCCTGGGCGTGCCAGCCACCACCTGGCATGTGGCGCGCGACGGCCTGGCCGAAGCGGTGAATTTCCTGGCCCTGGTCACCGGCTCGCTGGGCAAGATCGCCTACGACGTGATGCTGCTGTCCTCCACCGAGTTCGGCGAGGTGTTCGAGCCCTTCGTCACCGGGCGCGGCGCCAGCAGCACCATGCCGCAAAAGCGCAACGCCATCTCCAGCGAGCTGATGCTGGCCGCCTCCAAGGCCGTGCGCCAGCATGCGGGCCTGATGCTGGACGCCATGGTCCAGGACTTGGAGCGCGCCACCGGCCCCTGGCACGCCGAATGGGTGGCCCTGCCCGAGAGCTTCGTGCTCTCGGCCGGCGCCCTGCACCAGGCGCGCTTCATGCTGGGCGGCCTCATCGTCGATCCCGAACGCATGGCCTGCAACCTGGACATGACCGACGGCCTGATCGTGGCCGAGGCCGTGATGATGGGCCTGGCCCCGCACACGGGCCGCCAGCAGGCGCACGACATCGTCTATGCCGCCTGCCGCAGCGTCAACGCCGAAGGCGGCACGCTGGCCGATGCGCTGGCCCGCCTGCCCGAAGTCACGGCCCATTTCGACCGCGCGGCGCTGCAGCGCCTCACCGACCCGCGCAACTACCTGGGCGAGGCCCCGCAAATGGTGGACCGCGCCCTTGCGCTGTCGCGCGCCCATACAGCCAGCGGCCGCTGAAACCCCGGCCCAGGACAGAACACAGCACTACAGGAGACAACACCATGCCTTTCCATCTTCCCCGCCTGCCACGCCTGGCCCTTGCCCTGGCCGCCGCCACCTTCGCCCTGGCCGCGCACGCCCAGGGCGGCTACCCCGCCAAGCCGCTGACCTGGATCGTGCCCTTCGCGGCCGGCGGCCCCACGGACGCCATGGCGCGCGACATCGCCCAGCGCACCAGCACCCAGCTGGGCCAGCAGATCATCATCGAGAACGTTCCGGGCGCGGGGGGCACCATCGGCGCGGCCAAGGCGGCGCGCTCGGCGCCCGACGGCTACAGCTTCCTGGTCGGCCACATGGGCTACATGGGCGCGGCGCCGTCGCTGTACAAGAAGCTGGCCTATGACCCGGTCAAGGACTTCGAGGCGGTGTTCCGCTTCCCCGACACGCCGCTGGTGCTGCTGGTGGGCAAGAACTCCCCGTACAAGACGGCCGAGGAGCTGGTGGCCTTCGGCAAGCAGAACCCGGGCCGGCTGAACTTCGGCAACGCGGGCGTGGGATCGACCTCGCACCTGGTGGCGGCGCTGTTCGCCAGCCGCGCGCAGATGGAGATCACCCAGGTGGCCTACAAGGGCGCGGCACCGGCCATGACCGATGTGATCTCGGGCCAGGTCGATGCCATGTTCGACCAGACCAACACCGCCCTGCCCCAGCTGGCCGGCGAGCGCATCCGCGCCATCGCGCTCACCTCGGACAAGCCCATGCCCCAGTTCCCGGGCGCCGCTGCCCTGGGCCAGAAGCTGCTGCCCGGCTTCGAGACCGCCACCTGGTACGGCATCTACGCGCCCAAGGGCACGCCGCGCGACGTGGTGCAAAAGGTCTACCAGGCCTATACCAAGGCGCTGGCCGACAAGGCCTGGACCGACAGGATGGCCGCCCAGGGCATACGCCTGCTGCCCGCAGATCAATACGCGCCCGAAGCCCTGGCCCGCCACACGGCCGCCGAGGTGGAGCGCTGGCGCAAGGTGGCGGCCGACGCGAAGATCTCGCTGGACTGAGCCCATGGACCAGACAAGCACCCAGGCCCAGGCACAGACCCAAGCTCATACCCGCATCGAGCACGATGCCTTCGGCCCCGTCCACATCCCTGCCGACCGCCTCTGGGGCGCGCAGACCCAGCGCGCGCTGGAGCTGTTCACCATTGGCGAGGAGCGCTTCCCGCAGGGCCTGTACCACGCCTTCGGGCTGCAGAAACTGGCGGCAGCGCGCGCCAACCGGCGCCTGGGCGTGCTGGACGACCAGCGCGGCGCAGCCATCGAGGCCGCGGCCGCCGAACTGCGCGACGGCCTGCTGGACGCGCATTTCCCGCTGACCATCTGGCAGACGGGCTCGGGCACGCAGACCAACATGAATGCCAACGAGGTCATCGCCAACCGCGCCAACCAGATACTGGGCCAGCCCCCGGGCACGCGCAGCCCGGTCCACCCCAACGACCATGCCAATGCCTCGCAGTCGTCCAACGACAGCTTTCCCACGGTGATGCACCTGGCCACGGCGCTGGAGCTGCGCGACCACCTGCTGCCCGCCCTGGAACAGCTGCAGCAGCGCCTGCAGGAACGCGCCCTGGCCTTTGCCGGCGTGCTCAAGGTGGCGCGCACGCACCTGATGGACGCCGTGCCCATGACGCTGGGCCAGAGCTTCGAGACCTTTGCCCACCAGGTGGGCCACGGCATCCACCGGCTGCAGGCCACCCAGCCCCGTCTGTGGAGCCTGGCCCAGGGCGGCACGGCGGCCGGCACGGGGCTCAACGCGCCGGCCGGATTCGACCGGGTCTTCTGCGAGGAGATACAGGCGCTCACGGGCCTGGCGGTCACGCCCAACCCCTGCAAGTTCGAAGGCATGGCCGCGCACGATGCGCTCATCGAGGTCTCGGGCGCGCTCAACGTGGTGGCAGGCTCGCTGGCCAAGATGGCCAATGACATCCGCCTGCTGGGTTCAGGCCCGCGCTGCGGCCTGGGGGAGCTGGTGTTTCCCGACGATGGGCTGAGCTCCTCCATCATGCCGGGCAAGCGCAACCCGACCGTGGCCGAGGTCGTGGTCCAGGCCGCCTACCAGGCCATGGGCCACCACCTCACCGTCACGCTGGCGGGCTCGGCCGGGCACTTCGAGCTCAACGTGGCCAAGCCCGTGCTGATCCACCACCTGCTGCGCGCCATGCGCGCACTGGGCGACGCCAGCCGCGTGTTTGCCGAGAAGCTGGTGGCCGGCCTGCAGGCACATACGGAGCGGCTGGAGCAGCAGGTCAGCCACTCGCTGCTGCAGGCCACCGCGCTCAACCCGGTGCTGGGCTATGACGCCGTGGCACGCATCACGCGCGAGGCCATGGCGCGCGGCATTGCGCCGCGCGAGGCAGCCGTGGAGCTGGGGCTGGTCACGGCGGCCGAGTACGACCGGCTGGTGGACCTGCGGGCCATGGCCGGGCTGCCGCCCGCGTAGCGGCCTCAATCCTCCAGGCCTATGTTCTGCACGATCTTCTTCTCGTCCTCGAACGCCTTCTTGGCGAACGCCGTGTACTCCTGGCTGCCGCGGAACTGCGTGCGCACGCCGTAGTTGCCGACGACCTGGCGGAAGGCCGGGTCGTCCATGGCGGCCTTGATGGCGGCTTCGAGCTTGCGCACGATCTCGGGCGGCAGGCCGCGCGGCCCGGCAATGCCCAGGGGCGAGGGCACATCGAAGGCATAACCGGCCTCGCGGAACGTGGGCACGTTGGCAAAGGCCTCGGGCCGCACCTCGGAGGCCGAGGCCAGGGCGCGCAGCTTGCCCGAGCTCAGGTACGGCAGCACCGTGTTGGCGTATACGCCGGACTTGATGTGGCCGGCCATCAGCGAGTTCAGCGCCTCGGCATCGCCCTTGAAGGGCGCATGCGTGAAGCGTGCGCCCGTGGCCTGCTCCAGCAGCGCCATCACCACATGGTTGGCCGTGAACTTGCCCGGCGTGCCGTAATCCACGGCGCCCGGATTCTTCTTGGCGAACTCGACCAGGTCCTGCACCGTCTTGAACGGCGAGTCCTGGGGCACGGCCAGCACGAAGTCATAGGTCATGTAGGTGGCGATGTAGCTGAGATCGCGCACCGGGTCGTACTGCACCTTCTGGATGTGGGGCTGGCGGAAGATGCTCACGGGCGCCAGCGTCAGGCGGTAGCCATCGGGCTTGGCCGTGCGCATCTCCATCACGCCCATGGACGCGCCTGCGCCGGGCTTGTTCTCGATCACCACGGTCTGCCCCAGCTGCTTGCCCATGCCCTGGGCCAGCGCACGCGCCACCACGTCCGTCACGCCGCCCGCGCCGTAGGGCACGACCAGGCTGATGGGGCGGCTGGGATAGCTGTCCTGCGCCCATGCTGCGCCCGTCATCAGGACCGATGCGCACATCCATGCGCCAAACACTCGTCTTTGCATTTCCATCTTCCTCAGAGGCTCACGACCATCGAACTTGCTGCTGTTCAATTTAGATGGATGCATGCCAACCATGGATTCGGGCAAGCCCGTAGCGTTGGGGCGTCTGGGGAAAACGCGCAGCGTGGGTGCGGGACTGATGGCTCTATAGCAGGGGGTGGCGTGGTTGCTTGGTTTGCGGGGGGTGGTGGGGTGTTTTTTTGCGCATTGTGGGGGGTGGGGCATGTCCTTGAGGCGACAGTCACGGGGCGGGATCTGTCTTCAAAGCGGCTGCCATTGATAGCTGTTTTTTGCCCCTGCCGGGTGGTCTCTTTTCGAGGCCGGGTCTCGGCCCGGCGGCCGACCTACCTTCTTTTGCTTCGCCAAAAGAACGTAGGCCAAGAAAAGGCGACGGTACGACTCACACTCATAGGTGACACATCAGTACAAGGACATGGGTAACAGATCCAAGCTTGGCAGCTGGAGCCAACAGCAGCCAAGGAGCGATCACCATGCCCTGGAAGGAGTGCGCACCCATG